>Ga0172375_10004313_pt1 | contig 21073 bp, 18 predicted proteins | sample LakKiv1m_FD_114537 | JGI IMG/M metagenome (GOLD analysis project Ga0172375, IMG submission 114537) | Freshwater microbial communities from Kabuno Bay, South-Kivu, Congo - kab_092012_11.1m | ecosystem: Environmental > Aquatic > Freshwater > Lake | place: Democratic Republic of the Congo...
GGTGATTTAGGCAGATTTGATAATGAAAAGAATCTTTATATTGTGGGCAGAAAAAAAGAAATGATAAAAGTCGGCGGCGAAATTGTTTTTGAGCCGGAAGTGGAAGCAACTTTACATAGACATCCTGCGATTGCTGAAGCCGCAGTTGTCGGGGTTGTGGATCAGCTGCGTGGAGAAGTACCAAAAGCTTATGTGGTATTAAAAGAAGGCGCTTCATTAAGCGCAGAAGAACTGCGTTTTTTCTGCCGCCAGCACCTGGCACATTTTAAAATACCGCATTACTTTGAATTTAAAGATACTTTACCAAAAAACCGTATCGGTAAAACTGATAAAGAGCTCTTAAGAAAAGTCTGATTCTCCTCTCCATTTTTTAGATAAATGACCAATCTTTTAGATATTAAAAATTTTGATTTAAGTCAATTACAGAAATTCCTGCTAGAGCACCACCAGCCAAAATTTCACGCCCAACAGATTTTTTCCTGGATTTACCAGAGGTCTGTTTATGATTTCAACAAGATGACCAATCTCCCTCAGAATTTACGGGAATTATTGAAAAAATATTTTTTTATTAATTCACTTTTGCTTGGAAAAAAACAAGTATCTTTGGACGGTACACAGAAACTGCTTTTTAAACTTAGTGATGGTAATTTTATCGAGTCTGTGATTATTCCTGGTCCTGGCAGGAATACCGGCTGTATTTCTTCTCAGGTGGGGTGTAAATTCTCTTGTAAATTCTGTGCCAGCGGGGCATTGGGATTTAGAAGAGATTTAACTGCCGGTGAGATAATCAATGAGATCTTATTTTTAAGGGATCACTGTAACCAGAAAAAGTTAACTCACCTGGTTTTTATGGGCACTGGAGAACCTTTTGATAATTACGATAATGTTTTGAAAGCGATCCGGATTATTAATTCAAAGGAGAGCTTGAATATCGGGGCTCGTAGGATTACGATTTCTACTTCCGGGGTAATCCCTGGAATTGATAGATTAATTAAGGAAGATCTGCAAATTGAATTATCTGTTTCTCTGCATGCCGCTTCTGATCAGTTGAGGTCAGAGATTATGCCGGTAAATAAAGCCTATCCGTTAAAATATTTGCTTAATACCTGCAGGAAATATATTTCTCAGACTAACCGCCAGATAACTTTCGAGTATACCTTAATAAACGGGATGAATTCAGATTTGAAAAATGCACAGGAACTAGTTAAGCTTTTAAGAGGCATGAATTGTAAAATTAATCTGATTCCGGTAAATCCTATAAAAGAGATGAATATTATGCCACCTTTAAAGAAAAACATAACAGAATTCAAGGAATATTTAGCAAGGGCTGGGATTAATGTGACTTTACGCGCGGAAAGAGGCCAGGATATAAATGCCGCTTGCGGTCAACTGAGGTTAAAATATGAGAAAAAATAATTTTAAAGTATTAGTTGTTAGTTGTCAGATTATTGTTACGCTTGCTTTAGTTGGCTGCGCAAAGACAGAGATTAAAAATATAAACTCTAAAGGTAAAGAAATTATCTGTTTTGGCGACAGCATTACTTTGGGGTATGGTGTTGAAAAAGGGGAAGATTATCCTTCTTTATTGGCTAAAAAAGTAAGTCTGCCGGTAATTAATTCAGGAGTAGACGGCGATAGTACTGTTGACGGTATGCTGCGCCTTAAAAGAGAAGTTTTAGACAGAGATCCAATGTTGGTTTTAATAGAATTTGGAGGCAATGATTTTTTAAAGAAAGTTCCAAAAGAAACTACTTTGGAAAATCTGCTCAAAATGATTGATATGTGCCAGGAAAAAGGCGCAATGGTAGCTTTAGTTGATATAAGTGCCGGGATGTTTTTTAAAGAGTACCGGGGGGAATATGCCAAAATCGCAAGGCAGAAAAACGCAATCTTTATTCCGGGGATACTTAACGGAATTATCACAAATCCAATGTTAAAAAGTGATTTTTTTCATCCTAATGTCAAAGGTTATCAGGTAGTTTGTGATAGGATTTATAAAGAGATCGAACCTTATTTAAAGAAGAATAAAGAATTACGCCTGTAATTCTGTTGCTTGAATAAAATATAGATTGTGATAGAATTTAGCACAGAAAATGTAAGAAATCTGCTTTATAAACAGAATGCAAGTCAAACAATCAAAAGGAGAATAGAAATGAAAAAAAGAAACAGAGTTTTTTTCGGGTTAATGGCAATGGGGATACTTTTATTGGCAAGTGGATGTTCGTTTACTTCTTCAGAATTAAAGTCCGGCACTGAAAGTGATAAAGATGCCCAGATTTCCAGGATGCAGTCTGTGATTGACGACCAAAATGCTCAGCTGCGCCAATTAAACGAAGAACTGGCTGGATATAAAAATACAAAAACTGAAAATTTAAAATAGTATGCCGATTTCAAAACGGTTTATTATTTTGTTATTTGTAGTTTTTGTTCTTTCTGGTTGCGCTACTGCGCCAACTTATCGGCCTGCATCGTTTCCTGTTTCCGGCGGAGTGTATCATATTGTGGGAAGCGGGCAGAATTTGTACCGTATTTCAAAGGCTTACGGAGTTGATATTAAAGAGATAATGCGGGCAAATAATATTAAAGATCCCAATCAGATCGGCGTAGGTGAGAAGCTTTTTATCCCTAAAAGTACTACTGAGATTTGTATCCGTCCCTATCCAAGGGAAAAACAGGAGTCCTTGGAGGCGTTGGTTGGGCCTAAACAGTACCGCATACACTGGAAAACGATTACCATTCATCATAGCGGCACAAAAGTAGGCAATGCCGAAAGTTTTGACCGTAATCACCGCCGCAGACATATGGGAGGATTATTTTATCATTTTGTCATCGGTAACGGTTCTGATTCCGGTGACGGCGAGGTTGAGGTTGGCTGGCGCTGGACCAGGCAGCGGGAAGTTAACAGGAAAGAAGATATCCAAATCTGCTTAGTCGGAAATTATAATGAACAGGAAATAAGCGATGCCCAGTTTAATGCCTTGGTGGCTTTGGTTAAAATATTAGAAAATCAGTATAATATTCCGGTTTCTCGGATAAGAAGGCATAAAGATGTCGGACTTTCTGAATGCCCGGGCCGGCGTTTTCCTTATCAGAGACTTAAGGAGGCGTTACGTTAAAATAATTCTATTATGAAGAAAATAATACTGATTATATTGATAATTTTATTTGGCCTGTCTGCAATCGGATTTTTAGGAATAAAAGTCTGGGAAATCAGGAAAGAGAGAATTATTTTTGCCCAAAAGCAGGCTAACTGGAAACAGTTAAAGAGTGAAGTTAATTCTGAATTAAACAGGTTTAATCAAGAAGTAGGCGTGGTTATCAAAGATCTTTCTACCGGATGGGTTTTTACTATAAACAAAGATAAATTGTTTGCTTCAGCTAGTATGGTCAAGGTTCCCATAATGGCTAGTTTTATGGTAGCTTCTTGTAAAGGTGAAGTAAACCTCAAAAATAAACTCGCGCTAAAAAATTCCTGCAAAGTTTCAGGTTCGGGTGAGGTAAAAAATTATGCAGTTGGTACGGAGTTTACTATTGAGGAATTGATTGAATTGATGGTTACGGAAAGCGATAATACTGCAGCTAATATGCTCATAGATTACATGGGTTTTGAAACTCTAAATAAATATTTTAAAAAACTCGGGCTGAATAATACTAACCTGGTGCGCTTGATGATGGATTTTGAAAGCAGGGGTTTGGGGGTAGAAAATTATACAACCGCGGAGGATCTAGCTATTCTTTTGGATAAAATTTATAATAACAGGCTTATTAATAAAAGTGTTTCCCGCAAGTGCCTAGAAGTCTTAAAAAGGCAGAAGATTAGAGATAGGATACCCGCCAAATTACCTTTTAATACAGTAGTCGCTCATAAAACCGGGCTGGAAAGAAATGTCTGCCATGATGCCGGTATAGTTTTTACTCCCAAAGGTGATTTTATTATTTGTGTTTTAATTAGACATAATAATAAAATAGCCAGGCCCGCCAAAAGGTTTATTTCCAGAATTGCTCTCGATGTTTATAATTATTACAATTACAACTTGGGAAGTTCATAAGGAGGTTGTCCCATTTTTGATAAAAATGGGCAGCTTGCCTTTGGATAGCTCCGTCAATTTTAATTAGCAAAGCAGATTAGTGCCGAAGAAGGGAGTTTCCGCCTACGCCCTACATTAGATAATTTTTTATAGTTTGACGGGCTACGGCGGACCCGCTGAAGCGCATCAAAGCTATATAATAGATTAATTATAGCGCGTAGGCGGGGAACCAGATAATAATGCCGAAGAAGGGAGTTGAACCCTTACGAGCTTACGCTCATCGGTTTTTGAGACCGACGTGTATGCCATTCCACCACTTCGGCAAAAAAGAGCGGTATTAAATATAACATTTGTCTTTAGGGTTGTCAACTTCTAACTTGGTTTATCTTAAGGGTGTTTAAGGGGATTTAGGGCTTATTTTTTAGCTTTGACCAGTAGATTTTACTCAATTTTATATAAAAATAACGGTAATCCAAGCCGATTTTAAGAGCTTTTTTATATACATCCCCAGCTTCTTTAAATTTTCCTTCTGCGTAGAGCGTTTGGCCTAATCCTTTATAACCCCTGATCGAGTTAGGATTTATTTTAATTGCTGTTTTAAAGTATTTGGCAGCATCTTTATATTGGTTATTTTTAAAATAAGCTAAGCCAAGGGAACAATTGCTTTCTGAGAGGGAAGGGTCGATACTAACCAGGGTTTTATAAACATTTATAGCCTGTTTGTAATCTTTTTTGGCAGTAAAGTATTCACCTAAAGTGTTGAGAACCTCATTATCTCTAGGGGTGAAGATATGTGCAATGCGTATATTTCTATAAGCCAAATCCAGCTTATTTTCTTTAAGATAGATTTTTGCTAAAATGCAATAAGGGCCTGCGCTATTAGGCATGATTTTTAGCGCTTCTTTAATTTCCTGTTTAGCTTGTTTATGATAGCCAAAATAGTACAGAAGCCAGGCACGTTTAATATAAGGTTCAGGGTAAGCGTTTTTTAACCCGATTTTGTTTAATTCTGCAGCAGGAGCAATCCATTTATTCAGGTTAATCCCAAGTTTTTTAATTAACTCTTTATTTGGGGGAGTATTTTTTAAGAATATTAAAGTGTCGGGACTGAAATAAACCAGTTTCCATTCAGGGCTTTTATAAAAATATATTGCTAGCTCCTTTAAGCCGTCTTTATGCAGGATAACAGTATTGATATCATATTTTTTAAAGGCTCGCTGGATTGTTTTATCGTCAGCGTCGCGGATTTTTAAATAATCTTCAAAGAATTCTTTCCCGTATAGTTCTGTCCGGCCGTCAATAAAAACTCTATATTTAGGGTAAAGCTTATAAATTAAATAATGCCCGTAATTAAAAAGGTTGAATATATTTTTAGGGAGGTTATTTTTTAGTATGAATTCGCTGGCTTTTTCAGGGTATTCATTTTGCACTATTCCAAAAAGAAAGCTTTTGGAACGATATTGGTCAAAAACATAATATTTTTTGTCAAGTTTAGTGTTAATATTCTGTAAGGACCAGAATATTATCGCCAGGATAATGATAAAATTAGATAAACAGACTAATTTTGAGAATGGTTTTTTAAGGTCAAGCTTATTATAATCAAATTTTCTGGTTAGATTATCTGTTGTAACAATGAAAGCCACGAAACAGAAATACATGATATTTCTGTTAATCTTAGCGGACAATATTAATAAAATTGTCCAGATAATCAAATGAGATAAATTAATCTTTCTAAAGCTGGCAAAAAAAGAAAGCGTAGAAACAAGAATAAGCAAAGAATACATATTTATATTCATGTTTAAAGTCGAATGCGCTACCCAAGTTGGAAGTAACTCCTGGATGTGTTTGTAGAATATTGAAAGATCCGAAGCCGAGCCAGTCATAATTCCTAAAGGATAAAGGGCGCCTTTTAGGCCGTAAGGATTAACCAGGCTGGCTAAACAGGTAAGGGTAAAAATAATGATTAAATTCTGAAAAGCTTTATTACTGAATCTTCCGGTATCCGCCCAATCCCAGGGCAGTATTTTGCTGCGTTTAAAGGTTTCTCCGATAATAAATATGCCTAAAAGCATTGGGCCTAACACAAAAAATCCATGGCAATTAACCCATAATATTTGGATAAAAGGTAAAATGAAGATAAGCTTAGATTCTTTAAAGCGTGTTAGAATAAAAAGAAAAATTGAGAAGAAAAGTATAGAAAAATTTTCCGGACGGATATTAAATCTCATATGTGGGGCAGAGGCTGCTAAAAAAAGCATAGCAATGATAAAAGTAAGGTCTTGGCCTTTTTTGTAAAAAGTAAAAAATAAAAACAGAAATGCTAATACTATTACCGAAGCTGAGAGCAAAATAATCCCGTCAGCGCCCGCGGTATTGAAAACCAGGTAAAAAATAATTTGCACCAGCCAGGAATGATCGATCCAGGGTTTTGCATATATGGGATTTGAAAAAACATCGATCTGGGGGACAGAATGAGTCTGTATAATATATTCGCCGGTTTTTAAATGCAGCCAGATATCAGGATCGCGCAGTTGCCCGCTCATACTGATTTGTACAAAAATCAGAATAATAACAAGGGCTGTAATGGCTAGAAGAAACCTGAATTTATTCAGCAGGCTTGACTTATCAATCATTTTTTAAAAAGGCATATTGATAGAAAAAAGTACATTGCGCCTTTCTCCGAATTGTTCTTTAACAGGTTTGCGGGAAAAATAAACGATAAGCAAAGTATGATAAAAAATAGAAATTAAATTTTTTATATCTTGGGGTATAGTGGTTTCTAAAGCTCCGCTAAGAGAGATGATTTTTGCAAAAATAAGCAGTTTGCTAAAAACAATAATAGTAGAAAGAAAGATAAGCATATGCAGGGCGTGTCTTTTTAAGCTTAGTATTCCGAATCCAAGGCTTGTTGAGATGATTGCAGTGACTAAAACAAAGAGGAAAACAGCAGCAGGTTTCGTATTTGTTCCTCTCAAAAGACTTAAGGTAATTCCTAGAAAAGTGATGCTACCGATAAGGATTTCTGTGATGGCAAAAAGCGTTATTCCTAATTTGCGTTTAATAACAGGATTGCTGTTTTTTGCCATAAATAGGTTGGTATGGTTGTGAAATGTTTCTGCTTTGGTGCCGCATTCGCTGCTCGGCTTGTCGCATCGCTACGTCCCACATCTTTGACACTACGCTCGCTAATTTTATTTAGGAGTGGCGCCGCATTCGTTGCCTCGCTTGTCGCCGTTAAAGTTTTCTATGCGTTTGACACTACGCTCGCTAATTTTATTTAGGAGTGGCGCCGCATTCGCTGCCTCGATTGTCGCTCGGCTACGCTCATTGCGGCATCCACCATTTTTTCCTTGTCGGAAAAAATGGTGGAGCTGAGGAGGATTGAACTCCTGACCCCTTGCATGCCATGCAAGTGCTCTCCCAGCTGAGCTACAGCCCCAGTCTATTTATTTTGTTTAAGCAGTCCCACGCGAATGCGTGGGGCAGCCCAAGTCTATGTAATTTGTTTAAGCAGTCCCACGCGAATGCGTGGGGCAGCCCCAGTCTATTTATTTTGTTGAAGCAGTCCCATGCGAATGCATGGGGCAGCCTCGAATCTACTGCTAAAGTGTTAATAAATATAACATTGGCAGCTAACATTGTCAACTATAACCTTGACGCTGGTATATAACTAGAGTATAATTTAAAAACTATGTTCTTCTTCGTCATTCAACACAAAATAATTGGTATGGCTGGGAAGGAACCATTTCTGCGAAGCTTTACCATAATTTTTAAGGAAGAGGAGAGCGTAGCAGAATGATTTTAGGCGTTCATGTTTCTGGAATGGCGAAGCTTCATGAATCTTTTGAGCATTCAAAGGCTTTGGGCTGCAATACTATACAGATATTTTCCCGCAGCCCCCAAAGATGGAGGCAAAAGGCTCTTGATGCCCAGGAGGCTGAGGCATTCATTGATTCCAGAAAAAAATGCCATATCAACCCTGTATTTATCCACGCGCCTTATTTGATAAACCTTGCTTCACCAGAACGCAAGCTTTATGGTGCATCAATAAAAGCCTATATCGAAGATATCAAAGAAGCAGCTCTTTTGAAGGCGGATTATATTGTTACTCATATGGGCAGCCATAAAAAGACTTCCGAGAATGCCGGACTTAAAAGACTGACTGCTGCATTAAATACGATTTTAGATAAAACCGCCGATACAAATGTGAGGATTCTGCTTGAGAATACTTCCGGCAGCGGATCATGGCTAGGATATAAATTTTTGCACCAAAAAAAAGTACTTGAAGGCATTAAAGATAAATTCAGGCAAAGAGTTGGGTTGTGTTTAGACACGGCTCACGCTTATTCAGCTGGATATGATATAGCTGACTCAGAGGGCTTGGAGGCGTTGATTCAGGAAATCGATTCTTTGGTTGGGGTAAATCGGATTAAATTAATACATCTTAATGATACCAAAGATAAGTTGAATTCACGTCATGACAGGCATTATCATATCGGCCAGGGTAATATTGGTATGGGAGGGATGAGTTTGATTATCAATCATCCTAAGTTAAGGAATATTGCGTATATCCTCGAAACGCCTAAAGATAGCGGGCAAGCAGACCAGATGAATTTAAATACCGTAAGAAAATTACGGCATTGAAAACTAGGAGTAGGGATGTCTTATAAGATTTTAGTTGTTGACGACGAAAAAGATATTGTTGAAATAGTAAGCAAAAAATTAAAAGCCCATAACTATGAAGTGGTAGAGGCTTTTAACGGAGAAGAGGCGTTATCCAAAGTCTGCTCAGAAGAGCCTGATGTAATATTGTTAGATCTTATGATGCCTAAGCTGAACGGTTTTGGAGTCCTTCAGAAAATCAGAGAAACTTTTACAAAAAAATGGATTCCGGTTATTATAATTAGCGCGAATACAGATTTAAATGCTATAAATAAGTCCTATGGCTTAGAGGCAGATCATTATTTGACCAAGCCCTGCAGCATTGATTCAATTTTACGCGGTGTTGAGACAATGATTTCTTTAATTCCTTTAAAAAAAGCAGAGAACAAATAAAAATGGCTTACGAATTTAAAAATATTGAAGAGAAATGGCAGAAATACTGGCAGGATAATGCTGTTTTTAAGGCAGAAACTCCCGGGAAACCGAAGTTTTACTGTTTAGAAATGTTTCCTTATCCTTCAGGGAAAATCCATATGGGGCATGTGCGTAATTATACAATCGGCGATGTTTATTCCCGTTATAAATGGATGTCTGGTTTTAATGTTATGCATCCTATGGGTTTCGATGCTTTTGGCCAGCCTGCCGAGAATGCTGCAATTAAAAATAAGACTAAGCCTGATGCCTGGACGCATAAGTGTATTGATGATATGAAAACCGAACTTAAAAAAATGGGCTTTGCTTATGATTGGGATAGGGAAGTTTCTACCTGTGACAGTGATTATTATAAATGGAATCAGTGGATATTTTTGAAAATGTATGAGAAAGGACTGGCTTATAAAAAAGGTTCGAATGTAAATTGGTGTCCTTCTTGCCAGACGACCCTTGCTAATGAAGAAGTTATTGACGGCGGCTGCTGGAGATGCCACTCAAAGGTTGAGCAGAAAGACCTTGAGCAGTGGTTTTTGCGCATTACCGATTACAAAGAAAAGCTTTTAGATGATTTGCAGCTGTTAAAAAATTGGCCGCAAAGAGTTGTGGCTATGCAGGAGAACTGGATTGGTAAAAGCCAGGGTGTGGAAATTTATTTTAAATTAAAAGATAGCAACAGTACTATCCCTGTATTTACTACCCGCCCGGATACAATTTTTGGCGCGACATATATTGTTTTGGCTCCAGAACACCCTTTACTTAAAGAAATTATTAAGAGCAAACCTCAGGAAAAAGACGTGCTTAAGTTTATTGAGAAAATTTCCAAAGAGAGTAAGGTTGTGAGAGTGGCCGCAGATATGAAAAAAGAAGGTATTTTTACCGGAGTTTATGCTGTTAATCCGGTGAATAACGAAGTTGTCCCGGTCTGGACTGCAGATTATGTTTTAATGGAATATGGTACTGGCGCGATTATGGCTGTACCTACGCATGACCAGCGGGATTTTCTTTTTGCCAAAGAGCATGGTTTGCCGATGAGGATTGTTATTCAGTCCCTAGCCCCCAGCTCTCAGCTATCAGTAGAAAATATGAGAGAAGCTTATGAAGGGCAAGGCAATTTAGTTAATTCTGCACAATTTGACGGGTTAAATAACGAGGAGGCTAAAAATAAAATCGCTTCCTGGATGCAGGATACTGGAATTGGTAAAATTCAGACACATTTCAGGCTGCGTGATTGGCTGATTTCACGTCAGCGTTACTGGGGCACACCCATTCCGATGATTTATTGTGAGAAATGCGGGATTGTACCAGTTGCCTATGAAGATTTGCCGGTTGAGTTGCCTAAAGATGCTCCCTTTACCGGAGAGGGCGGGAGCCCCTTGGCAAAAGTTAAAGAATTTGTAGAGGTAACTTGCCCGAAATGTAAAGGTAAAGCCAGGCGAGAGACCGATACTATGGCTACTTTTTTTGATTCTTCCTGGTATTATTTGAGATATTGTTCCCCAGATTTTTCCAACGAACCATTTAAAAAAGATGATGCAAAATATTGGATGCCGGTTGACCAGTATATCGGGGGCATTGAGCATGCAGTATTGCATCTTTTATATTCACGGTTTTTTACTAAATTTTTTCAGGATTTAGGCTATCTTGATTTTAAGGAACCCTTTACCAATCTTTTAACCCAGGGCATGGTTTTAAAAGATGGCGAGGTAATGTCAAAATCTAAAGGCAATATAGTGGATCCGGATTCAATGATTAAACAGTATGGGGCAGATGCCTTAAGGCTTTTTATCCTTTTTGCCGCTCCTCCCGAGACAGAGCTGGAATGGGATGATAGAGGCTTGGAGGGTACTTATAAATTTTTAAACCGTGTATGGAGGATATCTGAAAATTTAAAAGAAAAAGCAGACCCAGAATTAATTAAAGCCATGCATCGTTCGGTTAAAAAAATAACCGAAGATATTGAAAACTTCAAATTTAATACAGCTATTGCTGGTTTAATGGAATTTGTAAATGTGATTTATCAGTCAGGCGCGGACAAAAAAGTCTTTGAAACTTTGCTTTTAATGATTAGCCCTATTGCCCCGCATTTTGCTGAGGAGTTGTGGCAGTCTTTAGGTAATAAAAGCAGTATTTGTAAAAGTAGCTGGCCGCGTTTTGATGAAAAATATTTAATCGATTCAGTTGTGACTATAATTGTCCAGGTTAATGGTAAGGTCCGCGCAAAAATTGAAGTGCCGTGTGACATAAATGACGGTGAATTAAAGGCTAAAGTAATTGAGGATGAAAGGTTGAAGCCCTGGATAGAAAATAAAGAGATAAAAAATTTTATTATTGTTCCTAAAAAAATTGTAAATATTGTAATTTAACTAAGTAAGTTTTTTATGCAATTAAGTAGTTTATCCAGGTCTAGCGGTTTTTCTAAATAATCGCTGATCCCGCTTTTTACCGCAATATGCTTATCAATATCTTCTCTTTTTAATGAAATCGCGATAATCGGAATTTCTGAGAATCTTGTCGTAGTTTTGATTTTTTGGGCGACTTTGAATCCGCTTTGTTCTGGCAGAACCAGGTCCAATAAAATTAAATCCGGTTTTACCAAAGAGATTTTATCAAATCCCGAATCACCATCATTAGAAAAAAATATTTCATATTCCCATTGTTCCAGGATATCTTTGATTGAACGGATAACATTTTGGTCGTCATCAATGATGAGAATTTTCTTCTTATCCATAAAGAAAGTATACACTATAAATCCTCAATTATCAAAATTCTTACGTTAGATTTTCTCCTCCCGTACGTCTATTAATATATACCAGCCATCGGCTTTTAAGTGGATGAGTAAAAAAGGAGGAAGAGCATGGAAAAACTATTTAATTTAACTAAACAGGAAAAACAGGCAGTTCAATTTATTCTGGTAATTATTTTAACAGGAGCTTTATTTGGTTATTTTCAAAAAATCCGGTTTTATCCTAAGTTCTCGAAAAGTTTTGACAGTAAGATTACAAAGTTTGATCTTAACCAGGTAACTTTTGAACAACTAAAAGATTGCCTTAATTTAAACCAGAAAATGGCTCAAGGAATAATCGATTATCGGGATGAAAGGGGAGGTTTTAGTAATATTGAAGAACTTAAAGAGGTAAAGGGAGTAGGAAAAAAGAGCATAGAAAAACTTCAAAAAAAGCTCTATTTAAACTATGAATAGGCCTCTGGTTGTTTTAGCCGTTATAATCTGCTTGGGCATATTGTTTGTTAATTTTAGCGTCTTAAATTTTCTATCCACTTTTTTTATTGCCGCAATATTCTTAATCTCATCTTTAACCTTGCGTGATAATAATGAATCCAAGCTTTTAACAATTTTTAGCTTATTTTTTGCTTCTATGGCATTGTTTTATAGCTGTGTTCAACCGAGTAAGTGTAACGTAACCAACTTTATCTCTTTTAAAAAAGAAAATTGCTTAGTTTTGGGGGTTATTAAAAGTCAGCCGGAAAGAAAAGGTAATCTTAAGGAGTTTATTTTTAGCGCCAAAGAAATTGATTTTGGTAACCTCAGGCATACTTGCTGCGGGAATATTCTAGTCAAAATTGATAGCCCAGATGATTATTATCCAGGAGAAACATTGATTTTATCCGGAAGTCTGCATAAGCCTTATTTAAAGATTAAAAATACATCAAAAAATTATCAGAATTATTTAATTTCACGGGATATTTATGCGCTTATGGAAGTGCCGTCTGGTTTTGAAGTAACAAGGGTTAGCAATAATAGTTCTTTTGGAAGAAATTTTCCTTTTTGGTTAAAAATTAGGTCCCAGGCGTTAATTTACAGGTACTTGGATGGAGCTGAAGCGGCAGTGCTGGAAGCAATGGTCCTGGGTGAGAAAAATAATCTTCCTAAAAAACTGGTTACTTCCATGATTTTGTCCGGGACAATACATATTTTAGTGGTAAGCGGATACAATGTAGGGATTGTATGTTTTATTGCGGCTTTATTATTGAAATTAATCAGAGTAAACAGAAAAATGAGGATAGTTTTGTCGGCTGCTGTAGTACTTTTATACTGCTTAGTTACCGGCGCATCGACTCCGGTTGTCAGGGCAACTATAATGGCGTATATATTTTTATTTGCGTACTTATTTAGAAGAGAGGGGGATATTTATAATTCGCTTGCCTTGGCAGCATTTATAATTTTATTATTAAATCCCAGGCAGTTGTTTGATGTTGGGTTTCAGCTGTCATTTTTAAGCGTATTTTGCATAATTTATTTTTACCCGATTTTTAAAAATAAGTTTTGTCCGGGAAAAATAAAAAATAAAATTATTATATTTTTTCTGGACGCGGTTTTGGTTTCTTTTTCAGCCTGGCTGGGGACAATGGGGGTAATTGCTTATAACTTCAGGATATTTGCCCCGGTTACTATAATTGCGAATATATTTATTGTCCCTATTGCCGGATTGATAACTTTATGCGGTTTCGGAATCATTATTTTTGGCCAGATGATCCCGTTTTTAGCGCAGATGTTTGCGGTTAATGCCAGGGTATTGATTACAGCTTTGTTTATAATAAATAATTTTATGGTTAAGATTCCAGGGGCTTATTATAAATTTTAAATTTAAAGAATATCGTTTAAACTGTGGGAGGTTCTTCTACGGAGCTGACTTTATTACGCCCTGCTTCTTTGGATTTGTATAGGCCGTCATCTGCGCGCTTAATGATAGAATCAACGGTATCTCCTTGATGGTAGGTGGATACTCCAAAACTGGCAGTAACTTTATACGTTGCTTTCTCATCTTTTACCACGGCATTTTCAATACTTTTTCTGAGTTTTTCACCGATTAGCAAAGCGTCTTTTAAAGTAGCGCCTCGCAATAAAACAATCATTTCCTCGCCGCCGTAGCGGGATACTACATCGGAGGTACGTACGCTTGTTTTTAAGGCATTAGCAACTTCTTTTAAAACAATATCTCCGACCTGATGCCCGTAAGTGTCATTGAAGTGTTTAAAATGGTCGACGTCGCTCATGGCAATGGCAAATTTTTTACTGGGGTCAGGCTGGGAAAGCATGATTTCGGTATCAATGAGCATCTTAAAATACCTGATATTATAAAGCCCGGTGAGCCCGTCAGTAACCGCCATTTTAAAGAAATTCTGTCTTTCAACAGAGATGCGGACAAAATTATAGATTCCAACAATGACAGTATTCATGAAAAGTCCGAACAAAGGGACAGCCATGTCGATATATAAACCAAACTCAAAAAAGAAGAAGCAGATTGCAATGAAAGATACAGCGATTAAAATAATCACCAGGTTTTCTTTGAGAGGTTTTTCCCCAAAAATTAAAAACCCCGGCAATAAAGTTAATAAGAATAATAACAGGATACTTAACCATTCAGGTGGAGTGTGGATGAAAGTGCGGCTGATTAAATTATTAATAGTAGTAGCTGAGATGCCGATACCTGGGTATTCAGGTTGCAATGGAATGGGTTTGATATCGTAGAGCCCGATAGCGGTGACTGCTACCAGGCAGATACTGTCTTTAAAATTCCTAATATCTTTGTCTGGGATCTGTTTATCCAGGTAAGCTTTATATTTTGCAAGTACATCCAGGTAGGAATAGTGTTTGAAAGTGTTTTGCCATTTATCCAGCCAGTTAATCAGGAAAGTATTTTTTTCAATCAACGGGATTTTTACGGTATCCCCGTTATTTGATACAACGATATAGCGCGAGTTTATTTCTTTAATCTTCTGCTTGGAATAATCAAGGGCCATCTGCAAAGCAATGTGCGGATAGATTTTTCCATCTTTTGCTTTAAATATCAATGGAATGCGTCTGAATATTCCGTCGGAATCGGGATAAATATTGATAGCCCCGGAACCTTTTATGACTGAGTTGAATTCTTTTAAAGGCAGGAAAGCTTCATTAATATCCGAAGAGTCGCTTTGGAAAGCAAATGGCAGATAAACATCTCCGCTTGCTTTCATTGAATCTTCAAAAACTTTATCCTTCTCCGGGCTGGAAGGTTCTGAAAAAATGACATCGAAGTAGACATACTTAGCGCCTAGGCCTTTAAGGCTCTGGGTCATAGCAGCGTGCCAGGTTCTATCCCAGGGCCAGCGTCCAACTTTGGTGATATCGTCATCGGTTACTTCAATTATAATAATATTTGGTTTAGCGGGTAGGGGGCCTCTTAGGTTAAAGCAGAAATCAAGCGCCGCGAGTTTTAGTTGTTTTAATACCCCAATATTTGCTGATAGGAAAATAATTGAGGCAATAAAACAACTAAAACCCAGGTTTATAACAAAATTCTTTTTAATCTTAAAGAATTTCAAGATTTTTTATTTTTAAGGAGCTGTATTTTATTCAACAGCTTCTACTGCGACAGAGAATGTAGTGCCTCTAACTCCGACGATTGAAGTCGGGGTTTTTACCTCGAATTTGGATTTTTCTGAGTTTAATTTTTGGGCCTTGATTAAAACTTCGCCTAAGGCTAAATCCAAAAGGGTTTTTTGGGTGCCGGCAGTTTTGTCTGCGCTTAACTCAGCGAGTTTTAACTGGGAGTTCTGTTTAACTTCAACAGTGCCTGCATTTTCCAATTCTACGGTTGCCCAGGAATTCTCTTTGGTACGTACCATATCGCCTTCTGAAAGAGCATCACCTTTTTTAGCAGCAGTCCAATCAGCCTTGCCGATTTTTACATCAACACTACCCTGAAAATCCAGGACCTTACCATTGTATTTTTCTGCAGAAGCAAAAGCAAACCAGGATACACAAACCAAGCACAATACCAACAAAACTCTTACTGCTTTCATTGTTCCTCCTTTTTATTTATCTTTTTTTTGTTTGACTAACTCCAGAATACCGATTGCTATAGCAAAAAGCAGGCATGTATCGCTTAATTTTAAAAAACTATGCGGTTGCAACGGGGCTTTTCCAAGGGAATTTATCGGAAGAGATGAGCCTAAGGTGAAAAATGGGTTAACAGAGAACCTGAAATAAAGGCTTATTAAAAAACTGATTAAACCTAAGACAATTAATATCCGTACTAATTTCATTGGATCCCCTTTTTGGAAGTTTCCCTTTCAAAATAATTCTAGTATGTTATACTAAGTTTGTCAATATAAATAAGAACCTAAATAATGAATTATCCTCCATTTAGATTAAAAAATCCTCAATTTTCTGTTGGGCTTATCACTACCTTTCTGGACAATTTGTTGGTTTATTGGTTCAGAAAAATTCCTTCCAGGGGGCCTGTTGCGGTTGTTTGGAATATCACACAGTCTTGTAATTTAAAATGCAGGTTTTGTAATTCCTGGGCCCAGCCTGCACAATCCCATAAGCTCTCCTTACCAGAAAAAATAAGCATAATCGATAATATTGCTGATTCCGGAGTCAAATATTTAAGCCTTTGTGGGGGTGAGCCTTTAATTTGCCAGGATTTAGAAGAAGTAATAAAAAAAGCAAAAAAAAGAGGCTTGGCAGTTAATATATCTACTAACGGCAAACTGTTGAAAGAGAAAGCTTTAATGCTGGTAAATGCAGGAGTGGATATGTTGACAATAAGTATGGACAGCCATTCAGCGCAAGTTCATAATAATCTAAGGGGTTGCCCGCATTTGTTTGAGGACATTCTTACGGGCATCGAAGAGGTTAAGAGATTAAGGAAAAATAAAAAGCAGCAATTGCGGATTTATATGCGTTGTTTGATCAGTAGCGCGAATGCTTTTAATATTAGAGAGTATCTATCATTTTGGAACCCTATTTCTGAAGGAGTAGTATTTAAACCGATTTATGACAATAAAAATTGTTTTTATAATACTCCTACGGAGATGTTTTTATCTGAAAACCAAAAAGCCGAATTTAAAGTTTACTTCTTGGAAGTTATAAAGAAATATCCTGCTTTGAACAGTCTGTATAATCGCCTTCTGCCGGATTTTTTTCTACAGTCTGCCAAATTGGATAAATATAGCTGTTTTGCCGGTAATTTTTTCGCTACTATTGACAGTAGTGGTAACCTGTATTCTTGTCTGGAATGTCCTCAGCCTCATTCGGCGGAATTTGGCAATTTAATTAAGGAAGATTTTATGAGTCTGTGGAAAAACAGCCTGGCGGCAAACTTTAGATTAAATTTTAAAAATAAAAAAAACTGTTTTTGCTGGTCGGATAGGTTTAATGAAAATATAAAAATAGAAGCATTGGCAAAATTAAAGGTATTTCATGATTAGGCGCAGAAACCCTAGGTTTTATAAGGGATTTTTTAAAATTTTATTGAGTTTTGTTTTTAAAAAAGCTGTTAAGGACGGTAATTATATCGCTGAGTTTGAGTCAAGGTTTGCCAGTTATTTGGGTTCTAAATATGCGATTAGCGTGTCTTCCGGCAGGCTGGGGATGGAGATGATCTTTAATGCTTTAGAGTTTAAAAAAGGGGATGAAATTATTGTAAGTTCCTATACCCTTAAAGATTTGATTAATATTATTTTTGAAAAAGGATTAATTCCGAAATTTGTAGATATCGAACCGGATTCGTTCAATATTAATCCTGCATTAATTGAGCAGGAGATAACTCCTAAGACGAAAGCTATTATTGCAACCCATATTTTTGGTTTACCCTGTGATATTTTAAAAATATCAGATATTGCCGGCAAACACGGATTAAAGCTTATTGAAGATTGCGCCCATTCTTTAGGGGCCAGTTGTTCGGGCAGGAAAACAGGGAGTTTTTCAGACGCAGCATTTTTTAGTTTTGAGGTAACCAAACAGATAAATACTTTTGGCGGAGGGATGGTAGTAACATCTGACCCCGTGATCGCTTCGAACCTGGCTCTGATAAGGCAAACTCACGAGTTCTCTCAGGGGCCATTATTCAAAAAAATAGTTTTTACTTATTTTGAAAACCTGATTATTTTTTCCCCATTTTATTTTTTCTTAAGCAGGTTGTTTATGCACGATAAATCTACGCGTTTAATCAGCAGGCTTTATTTATTAATGCATAGAAAAACTCAGTTAAAAAAAATCCGCTTTACCAATTTACAGTCTTTTATCGGCTTAAAACAGCTTGAAAATCTTGATAGCCTGAATGCAAAAAGAAATAGTGCCGCTCAATCTTTAAGCTTTAGGCTGCCTGCGGAAAATAAACTGCAAAAAAGTGTTTTTTCAGCCGAGAGAGTATATTATTTTTTTGTAGTACGTTTGCCGGTAGACAGGAATATCGTTAGATACAGGGCTGCTTTATTAAGGCTTGGTATCGATGCCGGGATTCGTTGGGAGATAACTGATGATTGCGCTTCTTTGTTTGATTCTTCGGTTATTTGCCGCAATGCCAAAGAGGTTTACGATTCGGCTTTGCAACTGCCGCTATTTGATGATATGATTGATAAACAAATAGAAAAAATAATTCAGCAATTAATAAAGGTAAACAATGGATAAGATAGTTTATATTCTAGTTTTCTTCATAGCGCTATTTTTTATATATTGGTATCTGCTAAATAATTTCTGGCGCAAGATTTTACTTTTAGCCGCCAGCCTGGGGTTTATCTCATTATTTAATTTCAGTTATATAATTTATTATATTGTTTTAATCAGTTTTGTTTATATTTCCGCGGATTCAATTGCCGTCCAGGGCTGGTATAATAAAACGGTCTATTATACTTGCCTGTTTTTTTTGATTTTTAACTTCTGTTTCTTTAAATATTTCAAACCACTTTTTGATTTTTTAAGTTTGCGTCTGGCTTTATTTTCTGGTCTAGAAAGTAAAATTCCGGAAATCGTATTTCCTTTAGGATTGTCTTTTATTACATTCAGGCTTATACATTATCTGGTTGAAGTCAGCCGGCAGGGGGAAGGTAAAAAGAACTTTCTGGATTTCTCCCTGTATACTTTATTCTTTCCTACTTTTCTGGCAGGCCCAATCGAGAGGTATCCTGCTTTTTCTAAACAAGCCAATAGTCTTTCTAAGCCGGATTACGATGAGGTTAGTTACGGATTATGGAGGATTTTACTGGGATTGATCAAAAAATTTTATATCTCAGATGTATTGCTTAACTGGGCGGCTTTAGCTTTACATTCGCCGTTTTCTTATCCCCGCTGGTTGGTGATTGCTGCAATATATGCCATTATGATAAAACTATATATGGATTTTTCCGGTTATGTAGATATTGCGATAGGAATATCCAGGCTTTTCGGTTACAAATTAACCGAAAATTTCAATCTACCTTTTATTCGAAAAAATATCGCTTTATTTTGGAGGAGTTGGCATATTTCTCTGTATACCTGGATCAGGGACTATGTTTATTTTCCGTTTTTTATTTATAATCCTACTCCATTAAAACGCTATCTAGGGCCTTTTGCCGTAGTTTTTATTTTTACTCTCTGGCATAAAGGTTCACAAAATTTTCTTTTAAGCGGGATCATCAATGGGTTGGTGCTTATTGGCTGGGTAGCTTTCCAGGATTTACAGGTAAAATTCCCTCGGTTAAAAAGTATTCTTAGCCATAGGATTTTAACTCCTTTCTCGATTTTTCTTACTTTTTCTTATGTGTGTTTTGGGACCGGCCTGTTGTTTTTTACCGATAATCTTTCCAGCGCCTGGGGGATTATCCAGAGGATTATAACTTAAACCATGGTTATGAGAAGAGTCTTATTCTTTATTATAATATTGGCACCTTTATTTATTCTTACGATTTTTTTGTTTAGTTTTTTTACCGGGATTAACAGGATAAATAATATGGATTATAAGCTCATTGAAAACCATCTCAAATATTATCTTACGCATCCTCAAGGTATTATTGATGTTTTGGCAGGCAAGGACAAACTCATTATTCAATATAGACCCTTAGGTAAGGAATTCTCTAATAAAGGCAGGCGTAAGGAAGTTAATTTTTCGGTCGGGAAAACTGGGAAAATGATTTATATTTTCGGCTCTTCCACAGTTGCTTCCAAGCCTCCCCTGGGCGGGAATAATTTTCTTTTGTTTCCCGAGATGATGAAGAAAGAACTAAGTAAAAGTCAGGGTTCAGGAATAGAGGTTTATAATCTAGCGGTTACTTCATTTGATTCGTTTGATATTGATCAATTAATAAGAAGTGCGGTTAATATTAAAAGGCCGGATTTAATAATTTTCTATGATTGCTCTGGTTCGGATTTTGGCAATGCTTTTGCAGCGTGCATACAAAATGAATTCAATTTTGTCAGAGGCCCGGCTAAAAGGATATTTGAAACGAATAAAATTACCAGGTGGCTGCTTAAATCGTTTATTGAGCCGAATCTTTTAGATTCCGCCAGAAGGTTAGGGCTGGTGAAATTAAATCAGAAATATTTCTCAAGTTATAATGAAGATATTCTTAAGAGTTATCAAAAAAACATCAACTCCCTGATTAATTTTACCCGGCAAGAGAAGATACCTTTGATTATTGTCGGCTCTGTCAGTAACTTAGAAGCCAGGCCTTTAGGGGCTGATGATTCTGCAGAGAAGTATTATAATCTTGGGATGAGCCAGAAGAATTATCAAGATAGGATAAGTTATCTTAAGCTGGCTAAAGATTACGATGTTTTTACCTCTGATGTGGGCGGTCCAATGATTAAAATAAATAAATTACTGGATAGTTTGCAGCAAGAAGGGGTATATGTGCTTGATTTACAGCAGGAATTGGAAAATGATAACTTTAGTTTCGGCTATAATTACTTTTATGATATCGGACATATGAAACAAGGGCTGCATGAAATAATATCCGGTCAGCTGGTTAAATTTATTAACGAAAAAAAATTACTAAATTAAAGTATGAAAATTAATTCATTGGCGGATTTAATTACAATATCGGCGTCGAAGGTTCCCTTAAAGATAGCAGTTAGGGACCGGGATAAAGAATTTACCTATGCTCAGCTGGATAGTGATTCAAACGCAGTAGCGGCATATCTGATTGATAGCGGTTTTAAAGCGGGGGAAAAAGCAGGTATTTTTTTAGCA
>Ga0172375_10004314_pt1 | contig 21072 bp, 23 predicted proteins | sample LakKiv1m_FD_114537 | JGI IMG/M metagenome (GOLD analysis project Ga0172375, IMG submission 114537) | Freshwater microbial communities from Kabuno Bay, South-Kivu, Congo - kab_092012_11.1m | ecosystem: Environmental > Aquatic > Freshwater > Lake | place: Democratic Republic of the Congo...
GAATTCCCGTAATATTCTGCCCCTATCAAAATTAAACTAAACCCTCTTCTTGAATTCATGCTCTTTCCAGAAACCCTTCTCTGCCAGAGCATTAACTATATTCTTCCTGCTGATTATCCCCACAAGTTTTTTCTTTTCAACAACAGGCAAGATAGAGAGGCTTGAGGAATTCTGGTAGAAGATATTAACAATATCCTCTATTGGAGAATCGGTCGCCACTGAGATTGGAGCGTTGCAAATACCCTCGTGCTCAGCGTGTCCGCAGCTCATAAGAGACTCTGCGCTGAATTCGTTGACGGTCCTTCCCTCTTTAATTGCGCTTAATACATCGTATTCTGAAACAATCCCTATCACTTCACGGTTGTCATTCACAACAGGAAGCGCAGGATAACTGCACATCAGCTTTTCCACAAGCTCCGATCCCTTCATTTTAGCCGGCAGGCTAACCCTCGGATGCATTATATCTTTTGCTTTTATACAGGACATTTTGAACCTCCTTTAAAATTTACTTGTTTAGGTAACAAAGACCGTTGCCTTTTTCAATTCCTCAAGTTTATTGAGCAGGGCATGGTGCTTCTGTTCATCGGCAATTAGATACGAAAGCACGTATTTTGTCACAAACAACTCGCTGTTCCTCAGAGCCTCTTCTCCGAGTTCAATAGACCTGGCTTCTGCCTCAAGGTGGGCATTAAGCCCGGCTCCCAACTTGCCAAGATCGTCAGGGCTAAGGATAAACGGCTCTTTGGTAACACTGTCAATGAGCATCTGCTGCATTTCTTTGTGCTTCTGAGAATCGTGCTTTATCATCTCCATTGTCATTTTTATGAGCTTATTGTTTGTCTTTTTCAACAGTTCTTCCGAAAATCTTATAGTGGCATCTTCAAGTCTTTGCCACTCCTTGATAGCATCCAGAAAAACCTTAGAAGTCTCGACAGTTCCCTTAATCTCCCCTTTTCTTGATGGCGCTCTTTCCGACATAAAAACCTCCTTTCTTTAAAATTTATTTAAGCCTTGCTTCTACGGCTTTCCAGTCAATGTTCTTAAAAAAAGCATCTATATAGTCAGACCTCTTAAGCCCGTAATCAAGCATGAACGCATGCTCAAAAACATCCATTATGAGTATCGGATTACATCCTGCGGGATGAGATACGTCATGTTCGTTTATCCAGAAATTTATGAGACTACCGTTCGCATTGTCCTGATAGAGGACAATCCATCCTATACCTCTCATCGCTCCTGTTCCTCTAAAATCTTTCTCCCAAGCCTCAAAGCTGCCGAAGCTTTCGGCGAGCTTCTTCGCAAGCTTTCCGCCCTTATCAATCCCGCCTTTTCCGCCGAGATTTTCAAAGTAATACTCATGAAGCCTCATACCGTTGAATTCCCATCCGAGCCTTCTTTTTAATTCGGCGAATTCCGGAGTCGAAGTTTTTCCGTCCTTCAGCATCTGGGCGAGTATATCCAGCGCCTTATTCGTGTTAGTTACATACCCCTGATAGAGAGTGAAATGGTTCTTTAACAGGGTTTCGCTGAATCCCTCCATCCCTATGAGTTTTGCGTAATCTTTTGCTGTGTAAGCCATATTCTTTACCTCCTTCTTTGTTTTAGCGGAAGCCGGTTCTATAAACCCCGATAACATCGCTCCTCCGCAGATTAATGTGCTTTTTAAAAAATCTCTCCTGCACAGTGCCATACTCTTTTGGAGTCCCCCTTTGTCTAAAGGGTATCATAAATAAAACTGATGACTATGATCTGCGTCATATTTCTGCTGCCTTGATTAAATGCTATCAGATGTGAAAGGAATGTCAATACCTTTTTTACGGTCAGGTCGCTTCACGGTATCATTTATAATTCAGGCGCGATTTATCTGACGTCTTTATAATATCTCAGAAGTTTCTGAGGCAGAACTTTAAAGACAGAAAATGAAAGAGCAAACGCCCAATCCCTTAGTGTGCAATAAACTATCCCTTCCTTTAACCACCTTCGGGGAGATGCCGTAACAGGCGGCCTTACAAAAACAATTTTCCCCATCCCTTTAAGCCTCATTAATAATTCGACATCTTCCATCAGGGGTATCTCTGCAAATCCGCCTGCCTGTTGAAAAATATCTTTTCTCAGGAATATCCCCTGATCTCCGTAAGGGATAGAAGTTGTTCTTGACCTCATGTTTGCGCCGAATTCAATTATCCTGAACGCAGGCGACGGATGGTCTATTTTGAGATTAAACGCGCCTGCCGATACTTTTTCATCTTCGAGCGCGTCTCTTATTATGCTGAATCCGTTTTCAGGCATCAGGCAGTCTGCGTGAAGAAAAAAAAGCGCATCCCCTTTTGCCCTTTGAGCGCCGTAATTCATCTGACGAGCCCTGCCGCAGAAGCTTACAAACACCTTGTCCGTAAATTCACGGGCTATAGCTGTTGTATTGTCAGAGCTTCCGCCGTCTACGACAATCAATTCTTCGTTGTCGCTGATATCAAGAGCCGATAATGTCTTCCTGATTATCTTCTCTTCATCCAGAACAGGGACTATCACGGATATCTTCATGATGCTGTCCTCTTTGGTTTTAGCTTCCCGACTATAACAGGCAGCAAGACAAATAATGCAAGCAGCGAGAATGCTATCAGGATATTTACTGAAAAAATATCTTTCACAGATTTAATTGTGTTGAGCTGGCTTCCGGCAAAGGTATGCGCAAGGGCTCCGGGGATAATTCCAATAGCAGTTGTCCATAGAAATGTCTTTAAAGGGATATTCGTTAATCCTGCAAAAAAATTAATGAGAAAAAAAGGGAAGGCTGGAATCAGCCTTAACGTAAGCAGATAAAAATGTCCGTTTTCCCCCAGTTCCCCGTTAAACTTCCTGAGCCGCTCTTCATATTTTTTCTGAACCCAGCCGCCTATCAGATAACGCGAGGAAAGAAATGCGAGGGTTGCGCCTGTAGTCGCGCCTATATTGGCATAGATTGCTCCATGAATAGTGCCGAAAAAAAAACCGCCGGAAAGCGTAAGAACCGCCGCTCCGGGGACTGAAAGGGCAGTGGATATAATGTAAACGACTATATAAATTACGACTGAAAAGTAATACCGGTCTCTTACAAACTGCTCCAATATCTGCTTATTCTTTTTAAGGTTCTCGAATGCAAGATAATCGCCAACACCCGAGAATCGGATTGCGATAATTACTGCAATCAATATAATGAGCAGCGCAATTCTATGTTTATTCTTAAGCTTCACAATTTTATTTCTTTACAAATCTCCTCAGAACCTTCAGAAAAAAGTTGTTCTGCAGCTTGTCCATATAACAGAGTTTCGCAGGATGCTTGACGATGTCCGTGAATGTCGGATAAATATGAATGACAGAATATAATTTATAAAACGGGATGCCGAGAGATTTTGCAATCTGCGCTTCGTGTATAAGCTCACCTGCCCTCGCCCCCAATATATGCGCGCCTATGAGCCTTCCCTTTCTGTCGCATATGAATTTTGACATCCCGGTTTCCGAGATATCTGTCTTGCCCCTGTCAATGTCTTTATACTTATATTTGTAAACTTTTATCTTATCCCCATGCATATCCCTTGCTTCTTCCTCTGTCATTCCTGCATGTGCGATCTCAGGGTCCGTGAATATGCACCACGCGGCATTTTTATAATTAACTTTCCTTCTAATCGGCAGCAAGGCATTCTGCACTGCGATGACAGCCTGATATTCTGCCATGTGGCTGAATTGATAAGGCCCGACAACATCGCCGCACGCGTAAATATTTGAGGCCGTTGTCCTGAGCATGCTGTCTGTCTTTATGCCCTTCATTGTATATTCGATACCCGCATTTTCAAGAGCAAGGCCTTCGACATTCGCCTTTCTTCCTACTGCAATGAGCACGGAGTCCGCCTTAATCTGCTGCTGCTCTTTTCCATTTTGCATTGTAAGAACGAGCTTGCCGTCTTCTTTAAAGAATTTTGACGGCGTATATCCCGTAAACAATTTTATTCCTTCATCCTTAAATCTGGTTGACAGAATATCCGCCAGTTCCCGATCTTCTCTATTAAGAATAGTTTCATGTTTATGAACGAGCGAGATATCAACGCCCAGATGGCTTAATGCCGAAGCCATTTCCGCGCCTATAGGCCCTCCTCCGAGAATCATCATTGATCCCGGCAATCTCCCGATATCAAAAATAGTATCGTTAGTTAAATAAGGCATTGTCTCTATCCCCTCTATTGCCGGGATAGCAGGAGACGAGCCTGTCGCTATTAAGAATTCTTTTGAAGATACCATATTGCCGTTTAGCTCAAGCTGATGATTATCTATGAATTTCGGATTCCCGAAAAAGACGTCTATCCCGAGTTTTTGGAATATTTCAGGAGTATGCCCGCTATACACCTTTTCCACGACAGAGCGCACATGGGACATGACATCCCCCGTGTTGATATCGGGCAATGAATCAACAACCAACCCGTATTTTTTTATATTCCTGATTTGATATGCAAGCCTGCTTGTATTTATCAGTGTCTTGCTCGGTATGCAACCATGCAAAGTGCATTCGCCTCCCAGCCTGTTTTTCTCTATCATGGCGGCCTTTTTCCCCAAGCCTGCCGCAAGCTTTGAGGAAACAAAACCGGCTGCGCCGCCGCCTATAACTATAAGGTCATAATCGTATTTTTTCATTCCAATATCTCTTTATGAGCCATGAGGTATCTCATGGTGTTTGAACGGGCGAATAGCGTGTTTCTGTTTGCTTCCGCAAGCCTCAGCAAATCTTCATGCCTGTCGATGTCTCTCCATTCTGGCAGGATATGGGTCTTTTGATAATTTTCTTTCAATGTCTTCAATGTGCTTTCAAAAACATTATCCGCTCCCCATTCAATTCCATTAAAAGGTTCAGGGATAAAAGCCCCTGCTCTAAAACCTATGAGGTAATATCCTCCGTCAATAGACGGCCCTATAACAGAATCATTATCCATCAATGACAGAAAAGCCTCTTCGATAATCCCGGAAGGAAGGTCAGGGCTGTCGCTGCCAATTGTAATTACATACCTGAATTTCTGCAGGAATGTGAGCATAAAAGCATTCTTCATCCTTTCGCCAAGGTCTTTTCCATCCTGAGGGATATATGAATATCTATTGCCCAGCCAGCTCGCCATTTTTATTTTTGAATCAGGAGGATAGAAGTATATGCTGAAATGATAGTTCTCCTTATTCAAAGTCTCTATTAAATCCATTACAAAATTTTTATACAGTTCGAGCGCTATTTCTTCGCCGAGGGTTTTAGACAGGCGTGACTTTGCCATCCCTTTTTCGGGTGATTTAACGAACATAATAATAGACCGGTCATTGACCGGGGGTAAATCCGCTTGGCGAATCTGCATTGCCCTTTGCTCCATTACAACAATTTTTCCATTCTCTGTTTATGATGAATTTAGACTTATTTTTCATGAGAATGCCGTGGCAACTGCTTCCCTGATTTGCCGTGCATGCATAACAATGCCTGCCGAATGTTATCTCAGGGGTAAACCCTGTGAAATCTATGTCCCAGAATTTTATATCTTCATAACCCCTGACTTTCATCCCAAGGGCAAGATTAAAATCACAGTCATGCAGATGCCCCTCATAATCCACCGATAATAGATGCCTGCACATAAGGTTTTCAAGGGTGCAGGGATTATGATTTTGTTCGAGCATATCCATATAACAATCAAAACGCCCTTCCTTTGCCAGATAGTCTTTGAATCTGTTTATCGGAGAATTTACAATGGCGATAAGGTTATTAAAACGGATTCCGTATCTTTCTTTAAGTATTCTCTGGTACTCTTCCTCAAGCGCCGATTGAGCGGAGGGGAGAGACGTCCCAACGGAATTATGAACCAGATTGAGCGGAAGGTTTCCTGTCCCGTAGCCGATTCCATTTAATGTTGTTAATATCTTTATGCTTTTATCAAAAACACCATCGCCCCTCTGCATGTCCGTAAAATCTTTATAAACACTCGGCAAAGAAGCTGTTATCTTCACATTATTTTCTTTGTACAGATTCATAAGGAAAGAATATTCAGGCATATCCAGCACAGTAAGGTTTGTTCTTACGGTTATACTCTTTCCGCGCCCTGACAGCTTTTCAATAAAAAGAGCCAGATTCGGGTTGAGTTCAGGGGCTCCGCCCGTAAACTCAATGTTTTCGATGTCAACAGTCAGGAGCTTGTCAATAATCCTCTTTGCAGCGGCATATTCCATATTGTTTTCACCGTGCGGTGACGCTCCGATATGGCAGTGGGAACAAGCCTGATTGCATTTATTGCCTAAATTGATCTGAATAAGGTCTGTCTTGTTTCTCGCAATATCGGATTTTTCACAGAACAAAGTCTGAACTGACATGGCACCTCCGCCTGATTTAATTTATCTTTTGACTACACGCACATTTACGGAATGATAACCCCTTGCGCCGTCAGGGAAAGTGCCGAATACGCGGCTTACAAGTGATTTTGATTCCTGTATTTTCCCCGCCCTGTCAATCCCTCTTACGGTTATCTCGTAGTTCCCTTCTTTAGAGGGATTCCAGTCATAACGCCATAACGTCCATGCCCATTTGGACAGAGGCGCTTTTATCTCTGCATCTTTCCATGTCTTTCCGCCGGTCAGAGATATCTGAACTTTGCTTATTCCGTATCTTCCGGCAAAGGCAATCCCGCCTATTACATAATTGCCGGCAGAAATGCTTTTCCCCTCCATAGGCATAAGTATCTGGGATTTTATCGGAATAACTGCGTCGTCGGACCATCCCCTTTTTTCCCAGTAGCCTTTGAAATTATAATCGACAAGCTCTATTTTGGAAAGCCATTTAACGTGTTTCATGCCATATATGCCGGGCACAATCGCCCTCAGAGGGAAACCATGTTGTTTCGGCAGGGGTTTCCCATTCATCCTGAATGCAAGAAATACCTCCTCAGAAAGTGAAAGGGAATACGGTATGCTATCGCTATATCCGTCCTCAGCGTAAAAAGCAGTCTTGACGATTCCCTTTTTTGGGATAGCCCTTTCGATAATCTTCCTAAGCGTCACTCCTTCCCATAGGGCATTGCCTCCGGTTGCATTGCCTATGCATTCAAGCGTAACGAACTCGGCCTTGTCCTTCATTTTCTCTATATCTTTCATGTTGAGCGCATATGGCCTTCCAACAAGCCCTTCAACCCTCAAGACGAATTTGGCAGGATCGATGTCAGGCACCTTATCCGAATAAGTCGTAATATAGAATTCATCATTCGGGGTAATCTCTTTTGCCGTAAATCCTTTAAAATTTATAGTGCCCTTCATGAGTAGTTCATGCTTGTCCTGTTCGGTTGCTGCCGCGGCATACTGATATATCCCGTCAAAGGAAGAAACACCGAACCCCAGTCCTAATGTTCCAATGCCTATCTTCCTAAAAAGCTCTCTTCTGCTAAATGAATTTTTCATGGCTGTACTCCATTATCCTGGATTTTTATTATTAATCTAACTATATCATATGGTTTAACGGTTGTATAATATTTATATGATAAAAGCAGTGATATTTGATTTCGGCGGAGTATTATCAGAAGAGGGATTCAGGCAAGGGCTGAAGGCTATCGCTTATAAAAACAGGATTGATCCTGAAGATTTCTTCATAACAGCAGAAGAGTTGATATATCAGACAGGCTATGTGACAGGCCTGTCTGATGAAGCGGATTTCTGGAATGCCCTCAGAGAAAAAACAGGAATAACCGGAAGCAATGCAGAACTAAGAGAAGATATACTCAGGAGATTCATATTAAAGCCGGCAGTTATAGAGCATGTGAAAAAGATAAAAGCCTTCGGTCTTATAACCGCAATACTAAGCGATCAGACCAACTGGCTTGATGAGATAAATAAAAAAACTCCTTTCTATCATCACTTTGACTATGTTTTTAATTCATTCACTCTAAAAAAAGGCAAAAAAGATCCGTCGGTTTTCAATGATGTCTGTGCGGCAATAGGCATTAAGCCTGATGAGGCTATTTTTGTGGATGACAATATTAATAACATAAGAAGGGCTTCTGCTTCGGGATTAAGAGTTATACACTTCAGCAATATTAACAGCTTTGAAAAAGAGATGGGAAAGCATATTCCTTCCCTTTTATCTGCTCGGTAACGAAATCCGCCCCGTTATCCAGAATAAGCGCTTTTTCTCTATTAAATTATCTCTTTCCCCCGTATTTATGAACCGCTTCGACCATTGCGATGGCGTTTTCAACAGGCGTTTCAGGCAGTATGCCGTGGCCAAGATTGAAGATATGCCCTTTCGCGGGTTCTGCCTTTTTCAGTATCTCCTGAACCTTTTCTTCTATTTTTCCCTTTGGAAGAAAAAGCGCGCACGGGTCAAGGTTTCCCTGAACAACAACTTTTTTGCCAAGCTTTTTCGCCGCATCTTTCATGTCAATCCGCCAGTCAATCCCAATAACATCAGCGCCTGATTTCTTGACCTCTTTGAGAATCCCGGCGCAGTCATTCGCAAAATATATTACAGGAGTTTCAGGATGCTGTCTTTTAAGAGCGCTCACAATCTTTTTAACATACGGAAGCTCGAATCCTTTGTAATCAGCAGGAGCAAGTATCCCTGCCCATGAATCAAATATCTGCACAACCTGCGCGCCCGCGGTTATCTGGCCCGACAGATACGCGATAACGGTCTTAGTCAGTTTTTTCATGAGGTAATTGAAAAGGCCGCTGTTTTGAAACATCATCTTCTTTGTGTTAAGAAAATTCTTGGAGCTTCCGCCTTCAATCATATAGGTTGCAAGCGTAAACGGCGCGCCTGAAAAACCGATAAGCGGAACTTTTTTCTCAAGCTCTTTTCTAAGAATCTTTATTGTTTCAAGGACAAAGGGCATTGAATCCTCAACATCAGGGACTATGAGCTTTTCAACAGCAGATTTTGTTCTCACGGGCTCGCTGAGAACAGGGCCTTTTTTCTCCGAGAATTCGAGGTGCATACCCATTGCCTCAACGGGGATAAGGATATCAGAAAAAAGTATCGCCGCATCAACGCCGAGGATATCAACCGGCTGGAGTGTGACCTTTGCCGCAAGTTCCGGCGTCTTGCACAATGTAAGAAAATCCACCTGCCCGCGGACAGCCTGATATTCGGGAAGGTATCTTCCTGCCTGCCGCATAAGCCATACTGGAATATAGTCAACTTCTTCGCCTCTGCACGCCTTCAAAAAAGTCTCATTCATAAAAAACCTCCATCGTCACTTTGGATAAATCTTTTGAGCTAATTTTTTGTAGAATTCAGGTAAAAATGTTCTCATATTCATATTTGGTTTTTTGGGAGAAAAAGCCGAATCACGGCCCTCTACACAATAAATACCATATAACTCATTTCTTTCGGGAAATCCACAATAGAGAACGAAATTTGTAGTATCAATGCCCACGGCAGATTGATTTATTGTTAGCTGAAACTCTTTGCTTCGAGACCCTTTAATCTCCCACCTGCTATTGTCCGAAACACGTTTCAAATCATTAGATCCGCTTCCTTTGACAAAGTAAACTCCATTTTGAAGATATGCTTCCACACAAACAGCCGCAATATTAGAAATAGTTTGGCCACGAAGTTTATTTTTTTGCAACTCCTTCTCCCATCCGGATACAATTTTCCTTTGATTTTTTTCATCCCGAAGAAAAGCAAGTATTTTAGTGCACTTTTCTGCTTCTTGGAATTTGCTTAGTTCAGCCATAATTTTTTCAAAAAGGGTTTTGCCTGGTGAAACAGCTTTTAATTTTATGCTCTGAATAAAAACATCAAGAAATCTTCCTATAAATTGAATATCGGCAAAAGCATTTATGATTCCATTTATTAATTCCTGCTGCTCTTCTTCCTTTATTATTTTTGGCATTTTTCCCCCTTTATTCTTTTTTGTGCTTCTAAAATATATTTCTTATCAATTTCAAAGCCGATAAATGATAATTTTAATCGATATGCCGCAATAGACGCGTTGCCGATGCCTAAGAACGGGTCCATAGCAAGTCGTATTTTGTTTAATCCATGGAGTTTATAGCAAAACTCAGCAAGTTCGACTGGAAAAGTTGCAGGATGCGGACGCTCCGCATCGCCATTCTGTATTGTCTTATAGGGGATGAACCATGTATTACCCCGACACCGAATGTCATCGCCAGCAGTCTGCCAACGGTCAACATTCGATTTATCGGAATACGGCACACCGATTGCCTTTCTATCCAGTTCCACGGAGCCATCATTCGTTAAATGAAATATAAATTCGTGGCAATCATTTAAAAAACGTTTGCTGTTAATCGGCTTATAATGACCAAATGATTCAATCGTGCCGTTTTTTCGTACAGAAACCGATTTTATCCAGTGGATAGTATTCTGTAAACAAAAAAGGTCTTTCAAGGTAAATAAAACCTCATAAGGAACCCACGGGTCAGACGGCTTTCCTCCGAGATTTAGGAAAAGCGATCCTTTATCCGACAGAACTCGTTTTAAAGCGGAACCCCAATTATAAATCCAATTAAGATAATTTTTTCGAGGTATTCTGTCGTCATAGGAACTATATTTTATCCCCAAATTATATGGCGGCGATGTGACGACAACATCTACGCACCCTTCATCCAGTCTTTTCATTCCTGACAAACAATCTTCCAAATAAAGATAGATTCTTTCCTGCCGATTTTCAAAGGATAATCTTTTTTCTGTTTCTCGCGTCTGTGTCTGCGCTGAGAAAGTGGCAATGGATTCGGCTATAAAATTTGGAAAGCGTTTTCCACGTGTTTTTACAGGAAAATTTCTTTTTTTCATTTAACTAACTACTTTCTTTTTCAGTTTCACCGGTGTATATCCACAAAACGGTTCTTCTTCAAGATAATCTCCGTGAATGGAATACGCCCTGGCCCTGCACCCGCCGCAGACTGTTATATATTCGCAAGAACCGCACCTGCCTTTATAGCTCTTAAAATCGCGCAACTCTTTAAATAGTTCAGAGTTCTCCCATATATCCTTAAATGACTGCTGCCTGACATTTCCGGCAGGCTTCGGAAAATAACTGCACGGAAGCACATTGCCGTCAACATCAATCAGACATATAAGCTGTCCCGCGATGCAGCCCTTAGCGCCGCCCGTTGAAAATTTCAGCGTCCTTTTTTCAAACTTAGCGCCCTCTTCCTTTGATTTTTGCAGAACCACCCTGTAATAATGCGGAGCGCACGTCGGCCTTACAAGCATATTTTTTTCGCCCTTTTCCATCTCATAGTGCCAGTCGAGAATCTCTTCGTAATCTTCTTTTGAGATTAGCTCGTTCATTATCTCCTCGCCCCTTCCCGTGGGCACTATCATGAACATGTACCATGCGGTCGCGCCGAGTTCTTTGGCAAGCTTATAGACCTTTGGAATGTCTTCCTGATTTCTTTTTGTAAATGAAGAATTGATGATAAATTCTATTCCGTGCTGCTTGAAAAGGCGGGCGGCATTGATTGTTCCCGCGAACGCGCCCTTCTGGCTTCTGAAATCGTCATGTATTGCTTCCGTGGAGCCGTCGAGGCTGAGCGAGACAATCCTGATGCCGGAATTTTTTATCTTTTCGCAAATCTCTTCATTAACCAGAGTGCCGTTTGTAGCAAGGCACATCCTGAGCCCTTTATCGGTTCCGTATCTTGCAATCTCAAAGACATCCTGCCTTACCAAGGGCTCGCCGCCTGAAAGCACGACAACAGGCTTTGCATAGCCTACGATATCATCAATTATCCTGAAAGCCTCTGATGTAGAAAAATCAGGATGGCCCTTTATCTCCATTTCGGATAACGAGCGGCAATGCACGCAGCGAAGGTTGCATCTCCTTGTTATTTCCCATGCTATCCACTTAGGCGCAAATTCCATAGATGAGTATTATAGCTTAAATATTGTAACAGCGGCAAAGAAGGGGTGAATCTATCTTCGGCCTTGCAGAATGTTTATTCTTCCGCTGATTTTAAAATATCAACAACTATATCTTCCGCAACTCTAAATTTCTTCTCTTTCAATTCAGAAATCAAAGACTTAATACTTTTCAGAAATCCCTGACGTTTGGCCGCGAGAAGAACACCCATTAAGCCCATAACTTCAAAGCCGGCAAGAACAGCCGCCTTCCGAGCCTTTTCTTCATCAATAAGGACTAAGTCTGCATTGAGTTCTTTTGAAAGAACGAGAACCTCTGCCTCGCCTCTATCAAGGTTACCAAGTAAAAGTGCCACTTCTTTGACATCGTTGGGAGCTTTCTGTTCGAGATAGGATGCCCTTCTAATATCAGATGCGCCAGCCTTTTGTGTCTGAGTTAGCTCGTTAAAAACAGCCTCCGGAATATAAACTTTTGAGAAGAGTTTTTTGAGCAGGTCAAGTCTGTCAATTTTTGCAAGGCCAATAAGAATAGTTGAGTTACTTACGACGATCAACCCCTTGGCCTCTTGGAAAGCCTCTCGGCAGTTTTAATTTCTCTCTTTAATTCATCCTTATCGTAAGAGATTACAGGAACACCGTTTTCCCCAAGCAGATTAACAAACTCCCATTTGTTTAGACCGGACAAGGCAGCGGCTTTGCCAAAAGAAAGGAGTTTTTCCTTGAAGAGCTTTACTGCGAGCAGTTTTCTTGATTCAGATGCTATCTTTTCTTTTGTGAGGCCAAAGGCGGACAGCGAAAGATAAAGGTCGTCCGGCAAATCTATGGTTGCATGAACTTTCATGCTTAAATTTAACATAGTTAGGGAGTGTTTGCAATACCATTCCAGTCTCTTACCGTTTCACTTCCTCACCTCATACCCTACTATCTTCTCTGTCCATAAAGAAGCATCTATCTCTGACAGTTCTTTCATAAGGTCAGTGATAGTGGCATCATCCGCCTTTTGGCCCGAGAGGAAACCACTCTTCTCTTTTGTCGCTACAATAAGCATGGTCTCTACAACTCTACTTGCGTTCTTTGGCGTCCGGACTCTTAATTTCAGGCCAAGGTCCCGCTGCTTATCGTTAGGAAAGATAAACTCAGTTTCAGGAGATAGTATTTCAGCCTTGAAATATTCATTCGGAAAAAGTTTAGTAACCTTGCCGTCCTGACTTACGTTAAATACATAAATATAAGCCTCAGTGTTTGTCTTTGCCCTTATCCGTATCTCATCATTATCCTGAAAGACAATTGCAGTGCTTGTTGGATTAGAGCCGTACCTGTTGACATTCGCCTTTAAAATTTTAATGCTGCCTTTCTCCTTATTCTCCAGTGTCTTTACATGCGCCCTTATCTTTGCATAATAAACAATCTGCTTGCCCTCTTTTCTTATTTCATCCGCTAAAATTTCCTCCTTTACAATCACGCCTCTTGTGGCCGAGGCAACAAGGTCGCTCACAAGCTGCAAATTATATACAACCGATGAGCCGTGGACAATCACGCCTGATGCCTGTTCAAGCGCAGAGCGTCTTGCATTATTCAACGCAAGCGCCTTTGCCTGCGCGGGCGTCGTCTCCTCGCCCAGAACCGCCTCTCCTTCTTTTTCTATAATCTGGATATTAGTTTGAGCTGATGCGGTTGATATGCAAAGTAATATTATCAGTAAACAGCATATCAGTGTTTTCATTTATATCTCACCAGCACTGCATCTTTATTTCCCATAACCTCAGGCGTTTGTTCGCGGTTGTATAAAAGCCTCGCCTGTTCAGGGACCTTTTTAATAAGGTATTTTTCCAGTTCTTTAACTGTTATCTTTCCGTCATGGTCCATATCCGCCTTACCCCTCAGCCCCTGTAAAAAATAATAGGTAAAAATCCCATGCTGTTTTTTATCATACCAGCTTGCTATCTGCTTGCCTGTAGATGATGTAAAAACCACGCTGTTTTTAACCCGTAACAAGGGATTTGAAACCTCAAAAAATACAGGACTTGCGCTCTTGATAATCGGCTGCGTGTGCTCGCCTCCTGAAAAACCGCTAAAGCAGGCGTCTATAACAACAGTAATGCTTTTTGCCTTAAGGTTTTCCATCTGCTTGTAAAGCTCCTCTACAGGATAGCCGAATGTCGCAATATCCGTAGGGTCAAAATCATACGGGGCAAAATATGCCCTGTTTGACTCGGGAACGCCATGCCCGCTGTAAAAGATAAAGACATCTGAAAGGCCGGACTTAATCTTATTTTTAATTTGAGTCTTGAAATAACTCTCAAGTTTTTTAGATGTCGCCTGTTCGTCATAAAACTCTTTTATGTTTGCTTCTTTAAAACCGAGCGTGTTTATAAGATATTTTTTAACTACTTCGGCATCCTTCTTAGCATAGGCGGCCGTCGGTATATCCCTATTTTCATATTTTGATATGCCTATCACAACCGCTACTGCTTCGGGCTTATTCATGCCTGTCACAAGCGGAGTATCAACATCATCCTCTGCTGTTCTTGTAACGGTAAGCTCTTTTCTTGATGATATATTGTCCGCATTATAGGCAACTATGACAATTTCATTACTCCCTTCCTTTAGAGAAACATTCTTTGCTATCCCTTTCTTTTTTACAGCAGGCATTTCATCAAAGATAACGCTGCCGTTAATTAAAACCTTAACGCTCTCGACATTCCTCGCGTCTGATACCTCAAAGGCAAGGCGGACAGTTTCGTCGCTTGTGGCCTCGGCGTTCAAGGGCGCTTTTATGTTAATCGCAGGCCCCTTTTTAAACCCCGTTTTACCGGTTGGTTTAACCTTATCTTCTGACGCAACATCAACTACAGTGACGCCTTCTTCTCTTATGTTCAGTGCATGTTTTGAAATTACAGGCGCAAAGTCGTGCTGGGCAACATTAATCGCCAGATATGCATCCCCGATTTTTATCCTTCTGAATGTTGAAAGCTGAAATTTTATCGTCTCGCTTTTTGAGCCTGCGGGTATCTTTCCGATTAAAGCATCCGTCTGTCCTATAATTTTTAAATTCTCGTCTTGGCTATCAATTTTTACTCTTACTCCCTCGGCAGGAAGATTGCCTTCATTAAGAACGTAAACCTCCATGATTGCCTGTTCGCCCTGTTCGAGATTGTTGCCTCCGCTTTTGCTTTGCAGGTTTGCAATATACCTGAGCTTTGGACTCTTTACATCAACAGGGATTGAAATAGCGCTTTTAGCGGGGAAAAAGTCCGACTGTAAGATTGTTATGTTTAATGGAGCTTGTGTCTCAATAAATGTTCTCGGGACTGAAAGCGTAAACCTTTGTCCCGAAATGGATGCCTGCTCCTTTACCTCTCCTATATCAATTCGTCTTCGGGAAAGGCCTATGCCCGCGCTTGACGCCACGTTGACAATAACATTCTTTGCCGGAATCTTTCCCTTATTGCTTACGAATAGTTCAATCTCGTATTCACCGCCGTTTGTAATTGTGCTTACCTTATTACCCCTTGAATAAATGTTATAAGCATATTGAATATCCGGTGATTGTTTTGCAAACGCAAAGGCAACTTTCTTTTCCGCGTTGCTGACCCCTCTGCTGTCCGTTGCCTTAAGGTTAGTTATTATCTCCTTTTCATCAAAGTTTCTTGGAACTGTAAAGGCAATCTTTGACTTTATTGTCTCACCCGGAGCGACTGTGCCTATAAGCGCAGAGCCCCTAACCCACTCAACGCCGGATGTTATGCCCAAACCGTTTAGATTAACCCCTAATGCATTTCCCACGCCCTGATTTTTAATAAACGCAATCAGTTCTATTGTCTCCCCGCTTTCTATAATTCCATTTCCATTGCCCTTTGCAAGGCCGGTGTCACCGTCATTAATCTCTGTTGACACTATTTCAAGCTGGGGGCTTTCAAGTTTTGCAGTCGGCACATACAAGGCAACCTTCTTTGCATCATAACCGCGTTTTTCTTTTATATTGAACATAAAGGATGCCTTGCCATCCCCGATATCAAGCCCTGCCTTGAGATTTATTTTTATCTCCTTGGTCTCATTCGGCTGTATATCGCCAACAGTAACATTCTTGTCAAAAATAATACCTTTGTAATCCGTATCTACGTCCAATCTAACATCAAATGCCGTCCCCTTCCCATTATTAGTAATAGTGGCAAGTATAAGAGATTCCTCAGCGGCGTCAATGGTGTTATTAGGAATAAGAGAATTGGTATCGATAAATTTCAAACTCAACTCTAAAGCAGCAGGTAATGTCTTCGCTATTTTTACTGATTCAACATAAGCGCTGAATTCACGGGAAGATACGAGTCTATCATAAAACCTTGCGACCATGGATTCCATAGCTTTATTTTTTGCAGCGGTGACATACGGACCTTTTAGGGCTGCTTCAGTTGCATTACCAACAAATGGAACAACAAGCACTAATTTTTCAGCTATTGACGGTTTGTATACATCTGATCCGGCGAGTGAATATACTTTATAATCAGCAAATGTTGACACCTTAATTGTTGAATCAACATTAGCTATAACATCCCAATTATTTCTCATATCCGCAGATGAACTCAGGTGCTGCGGAATTATGACCAGCTCTCCGACTTTTGCGCTATCATATCCTCTCCGCACAGAGACATTCTTAAAGGAATGACCGAATACCTCTTTAAGAGCATCAACCAATTTAGACGAGTCTTCATTATCTTTTATTTCATCATCATTTATTATGATTTGCAGCGATGCGCTATTTTCATCCAAGCTATCTAAACGATTTGCTACGTTTCCCCCGCAACCATAAAGAATTATTAAACAGATAAAGAAAATACCATGAACTCTCAATCTATTTCCTTTCCAATGCAAAATAGAACTCCTTTTTGCCATGATTATCAGCTTCTTCAAATCAAAAATCTTTTCATATGAAAACGTTTCCTATTCCTTATCTCAATCCGTCCATTTCATTTTAACCTCTGTCCACAGCCCGTGCAGGAATATCTCTATGCTTCTTATCCGCAGACCAATTACATTTTTACCGATTGCTATCCTATTTATTCTCCAAAAAAACTTTCCTTTCTTTCACACATCATTTTTTTAGAATAGCAATATAGGGATGGTTACTCAGAGCAAATCCCGCCAACTCCCATCCCTCGTTCCCATACTGTTGAAATTTTTCTTCCCAATGTCTTTCAATACTTGGCTCCTCAAGAAAAACAACTTTATACTGCACTTTTTTTGCCGCATAGCTGTCTCTCGGTTCAAACACCGGCTTCACCACAAGAATTGTAAGCAATACGACGATTGCTAAAAGACACGCCTTTGTAAATCTGTCAATCTGCATAGTTTTCTCCTCCTTATCAAATATGAAATAGTTGTTTTTTTACCACTGTCACACTTCACGCTATTCTATCCCCGCATTTACCGCAGAAAGCTGCGTCAAATTCAGCCTTCTCTCCGCATGTCTGGCAAAATTTATCGTTATTCTGAATTTTGTTCTCTGTTGCAACATCAGCAGAAACAACCGTGCTTACCGCCAAACCGCAGCTTGAGCAGAATTTAGCTTTTTCGGAAACTTCTGCCCCGCATCCGCCACAGATATCATCGGCAGTGATGGCTTCCGACGCCGAGGCGCATTTGGGGCAAACCTCTCCAACGGTTACTTTGCTCCCGCAGTTATTACAAACATATTGCGCCGATAATCCAATCTTCTCAGAATCATCAGATGCAACAGACGAAGGCGCACGCGCAGTATCTTCCAAAAATTCCATACCAAAAAGCGAAGCCATAAACCCGATTACTGCGAAAATCGCGCCGAAGCGTATTTGTATGCCTGCGTCTTTAGCCTGCATATACTTTATCAACATTATTGAGAGGCTAAGAATTGCGCCTATGGCAACAACCGGCTTTATTTTCTTCAAATTATTTTTGCCGTCATTAGCAAAAAAAGCCACTACAATAGCAACCGCTGCAATCAATATCAGCCATAGCACTTCACTCCCATTGTTCGCAATCTGCGCGGCAGATATATCCTGTCCGCAGGCCCTAACCCATGGCAGAAAAAAAGCTATGGCCGCAAGCCCTGCCCCGGCCGGAGTTATAAGCCTTTTGCTGTCTTTTTCCTTCTGTTCCATAGTTCCCCCTTTTTACTCTACCTTTCCCCCACAGCTCATGCAGAACTTTTCACCTTCTTTTGCCGATGCGCCGCAGGAAGGGCAAGTTTTTCCCTTGGATACAGCTCCTGACTTAGCAAGCCGTTCATCTATTGATTGAAGCCCTTCTATCACTTCATTAAAGCCTTTGCGGATTAATCCTTGGATAGTCCATAGAGTCCACAGAATACCGCCGATTAAGGCGTACAATAAAATTATCATCCAATCCATGCCACTCACAGTTAAGTCCTCCCTTAAAGGTTATTCCGAGCCTTTGCCTTTTCAATATGGCAGAAAATGGACCGCGAATTTCCTTTTTTTTGAAGTTAATTATTCTTTATTTTTTCTGCAATCGCCTGCGCCTGAGTATTAATATGATAATTCATCAACTCATAGCGCAAACTCCACATAGCCCATGCTGCATCTATGAACCAAAGAATAATCCCAACGAAAACAAAGAGAAGTGGCAGCGAGGCTAAAAAAAGTATCAGGCTAAATATCCCAGCGCCGATTCTTTTCCGTGAGAAGAAATAAGCAGGCGGAAAAATAAAAGCAATCAAGTAAGCTCCGAATGACGGTTTCTTGGTGACAGTTGACATATCTAATCCTCCTTAAAAACTTTATTTTTTACAGTGATGCATTTGTATGCCATTCAAACTTCGTATCCATCCTCCTTTCGCTATGCATAATTTACTGGCATATGCTTTCTGCTGTCATGAGGCCCTCTTACATTTTTACCTCACGGCCAATAAACATTTTGCTTTTCGCATCCCAATAAATATCAGTAAAATAAGCTTCGCCACGGGCGTATGATTTCACTCTAATTACAGCCTTATTCTTTATTTTGTAAACAATCGGGGGTTTGTGGGCATAACCAAAATATGTATCGGTTTTATTCTTTTTATCAAAAACAACTTGTCCCTTAAACCCATCCTTAGAGGTGGAAATTAAAACTATGCATCTTGAATCTTGAGCAGCATGAGATTCAGCCGTCTCATTGTTGTCAAAGAAACCAACAATATCATCTCTTCCATCATTATTAAAATCAAACACGCCTATCTCTCTAATGGCATAACCTTCCGGAATAAATCGTCGTAAAATTTCTCTTTCTGCAAGAGATGGTTCTTTCGGCTGAATCTTTATCGCCCCCTTTGGATAACGAAGCTCCGGCCCAATGTCATCCCCGCGAGCAGTCTGAGAAAATACGAAAGTGCTCAAAAATAGTATGACAATAAAGACAATTGACCTCCTTGACATCTCCCTCCTCCTTTTATTCAAAAAGTTTATAAATCCCGCTCTCTCCTTCGGCAAGAACCGCAGTAGGAGTTGCAATAACTTTTTTAACACCTCTATCTAAAAGGCCTTGGTCTAATAATTGCCATGTATCCCCTCTGTCATGGCTTCTATAAACACCGTCGCCCGTTGCAAGATAAATGATTTTAGAGTTAGATGGGTCTATAGAAACATTTCTAAAATAAAAACCAAGCCCGAACACAATTTTTTTAGGATCAACGATAACGGTATTTGGCGGGGTTTGTATAAAAAATTGCCCTTTCCCCTTCTTCTGCAATGTAATATCAAGAGTAACCTTACAGCCTTTTTTCCCTTTGCACTGTTGGGCAGAATAATTATCAAATGCGACAGCAAGTATTTTCAAGTACGGCGTTGGCGATTTTGATTTCCATGTCTTACCGCCATCATCGGAACGGTATACTCCCCCCCATAAAGTAGTAACATAGACGATATTTGAGTTGGAGGGGTCAATAACCAGAGAGCTAACAGATGATGAGGCCAGTAAACTTGCCATATCTGCCCGCTCCGCCGGATTCAACCATTTAGAAGATGTCCATACTGATTGTAGAGAAGTAGTAATAGACTGATATACACCGCGAGTTATATCTGCCCATGTTTTTCCACCATCTGTTGTTTTAAGAAATCTACCATTATCAGCCGCTATATATACAACATCGGGTGATTTAGGATCAACAGACAGCAATGTAATTTTATTCCAAGCTCCTCTAATCTCTGTCCAGCTAAAGCCTCCATCCTCAGATTTTAAGAGGATTTGACCGCCAATCTGATCCTCATGCCTCGGTGCGACTTTGTCACCAAGTACATAAAGAATTTGAGAATTAGAAGGCGAAACAGCAAAATTTTTTGGGAAAACACCTCCAATTTTTATCTCTGATAGTCCTTTATCTTGAGTTATCTTATCAATATATAGCCGCCATTCCCAATAACTTAAAGAATGTCCTCGCCCTATAAATATTGTTTGGTCATTTGCGACGATTATCTGTTTCAGCCCCTCCACTTGCGACCATTTCCATGAAAATCCCATATCATTACTTGTCCAATATCCATTATTTGAACCTACATATATAAGACCTGATTTTGCATCTACAAATTTCAACTCCCTTCCGCTCATATCTACTGGCAATCCAAAACTTGCCGATTCCCATGTTTTACCTTCATCAACCGATTTAAAGACACCCTGAGAGGTAGATGCAAAAATTATATTTGAAGGTGATATTTTAAAATGTTTAATATCTGTAAAAGGCGGATCAGGCAGCGGTTCCCATGTTTTTCCACCATCTATAGATTTCAAAATTTTGTCATGCTTTTCAGGCGTCCAGATCTCTATGCCAGAATAAACCACATTTTTATCAGTTGGATGAAGTTTAATCCATTTTAATTCACCAGTACCCCCGAAACCACCACGTTTTATAAAGTTCGCAAACGGTCTATTAACTATTAACTCCCATGTTTTTCCACCATCTAATGATTTAAGAATATCGAAGTGGTCCCAGCCAGGAGGGGCACACGCCAATAGCATCTCGCTGCCGCCAAATGTCACATCCCATGAACCACATCTCTCCTTTTCCCCCGCTTCAGTTAACCTATACAATGCACCCAACTCAAAACTTTGACCGCTATTAACAGAGTGTTTAAGCATTGTAACTTCTCCGCTCCATGCATTCCCTATCTCTTTACAGCAAGCATAAAGTTCATCTGGTGAATCTGGATTCAAATATAACCATCTTGCTCCATCTTCAA
>Ga0172375_10004317_pt1 | contig 21063 bp, 13 predicted proteins | sample LakKiv1m_FD_114537 | JGI IMG/M metagenome (GOLD analysis project Ga0172375, IMG submission 114537) | Freshwater microbial communities from Kabuno Bay, South-Kivu, Congo - kab_092012_11.1m | ecosystem: Environmental > Aquatic > Freshwater > Lake | place: Democratic Republic of the Congo...
CATGACCCCGTCGATCCGGATCGCGCTGGAGGACCTGGAGCTCCAGCGCGTCGCCGTGGTCTACCCCGGCGAGCAACGCTACCCCATCGCCGACCGCGTCGAGGCGGTCCCCCTGAGCGACCTGGCGACGCCCGGCTGTCTGTATCCTGATCCATTCGACCAGTGAGCCCACCAATGGGCCCGCATGGGAGAAAGCCAGATGAGCGTGGACGTGATGGTGGACCGCAGGGGAGTCGAACCCCTGACCTCCGCCGTGCAAAGGCGGCGCTCTCCCAGCTGAGCTAGCGGCCCACGAGGGAAGTCAGTATACCTCGGGAGCCCAGACAGACCCGAAGCGGACCTCTGAGTGGCGGGGATTTCGGTTGCAGAATGGTTGCGAGGCAACCATGAGGACGGTGAAGATGCTCCGACGCTCGGCTTGACGGAGGACGCCTTTTCGATCAAGTCGGGGTGAAGCAGCCGCGGCGCTACCCCGCCACAAGCTGCATCAACTCGGTGTAGTCCGTGACGACGTCGTACCTCACGTCGTGGCCGTTCTTCTCGTTGAGCGCGGCGAAGAACCTCCTGGCGCACTCGATCTTCGCCTCCTCGGCCCCCTTCAGCTGGAGAGTCGAGAGTGAGCCTTTGGTCTCGGCCACGAAATAGACGTGCTTGACGCTTCCTTCGGTGAACGCTATGGCCCAGTCGGGGTTGTAGTCACCGACGGGAGTCGGGATGAAGAAGCCACGCGGCAGTTTGGCGTAGACGGCGACCTCAGTGCTCGTGTCGAGTTCCCTCACGAAGGCACGCTCGACCTTGGAGTCAGTCACGACGTAGTCGTAGATGTGCTTCGTCAGCTTGCCACCTGCGTGCGTGAGGTCCTGCTTGGTCTGGTTCTCCGTGAAGATCGCGGTGTCGAACCGATCCTCCAAGGCGTCGTAGGCCAGGTGCTCGACGATGACGGTCGCCTTCTGCTCGTTGACGAGCCGGGCGGCCTCCGTGATGAACTGCTCGGGGTTGAGGCGGAACTTGGCGAAAGTCGCCGGCGCCACTCCACTGAGGATCGCCGCAGCGGTGCGGCGCGTCAGCTGGGTCTTCTCGGTGATCTCGCCCAGCAGGTCGTACTTCACCTGCGAGCCCGCCGACACCTTCTCGGTGTGAGTCTGGGTGCTCGAGAGGTCGAACCCGTCGCCACTTGAGAGGTCGTCGGCATCGATGGACTCACGCTGTTTGCCGGCTTGGATGACGTACTGCAGGGGCGCAACGTTGAGGTGCTCGTCGAGGGCCTGGACGCACTTGCCGATCAGCTCGGCTGAGTCGAACCGGACCTGGTAGACGGCCTTGTGATTGATCCGCCCCCACAAGGCCTTGAACTCCTTCTTGGCGAAGTTGGCCTCGTTGAGCGGGATTCTCTTGGGCTTGCGGTCGTCGGTAGGCAGCGGCAGGTCCATGTAGAGCGAGTCCACCAGCGGCCAGACAGAGTCAATGACCGGCTTGAGGAGGTCGGAGTCCGGCACAGCGAGCGTGCCGGCCTCCTTGTCTTCCTTGTACTTGACGGTGATCTGGCCGTCCTCGTCGACATACTGGTTCAACACGAGATGGAAGTAGATGGCGGTGGCGAGTCTCTCGTCCACAACCTGTTCGCCGGACTCTGTGCGAACGGTCTTGCCGGCGAAGTACTTCGGGTTCGCCTTCCGAGGCCGAGCGGCCAGGGACTCGGAGATCTCCCTCTGCAGTCCGGCCACGAAGTCCGTGTAAGACTCATCCGTGACGACGGTCAACTGGTTGATGTCGTGCACGGTGACCGGGTTGTCCATGCGCTCACCGCGCTGGTCCACGGCCAGACGCAGGCCACGGCCGATCTCCTGGCGCCTCGAGACGGTGCTGTCGCTCTTCTTGAGCATGCCCATCACGAAGACGTTGGGGTTGTCCCAGCCCTCTCGCAAGGCGGAGTGGGAGAAGATGAACCGGACGGGCTCCTCAAACGAGAGGAGGCGCTCCTTGTCCTTGAGGATCAGGTCGTAGGCGTCGACGTCGGTGGACTGGCCGGCTTCCTCGCCGCGACGCGAGATCGTGGGGTCGACCTGGCGCCTGGTCTTCTTGTCGATGGAGAAGTAGCCCTGGTGCACCGCACGGACGGCGTCGCGGCGCAGGTATGCATGGTGCGCCGCGGTTGCGTCATCGAGCTCAAGTTCGCCGAGAACCTCCTCGACAAGCGCAGCGTACTCCTCCTCGAAGATGCGAGCGTACTCGCCGAGGGTGTCCTCGCGGCCATAGTCGCGGTACTTCGCCACCTCGTCGATGAAAAACAACGACAGCACCTTGACGCCCTGAGCGAAGAGCTCACGCTCCTTGTCCAGATGCGCACGAATCACCTCACGGATCTGGATGCGCCGTTTGCTCTCTTCCGTCACGTCGCGGTCGGCGATTTGGCCGGCGATGACAACGTCGCCGTTGCTGAGCTCGATGACGTCGCGGGTGGCGTCGATGTCGGTGACATAGAGGTCCTTGTAGGGCTCGATCCCGTTGGAGATGTCGTGTAGGTTGGCGCCGACGTCGAGGCGCTTCAAATGTCGCTTGATCGGGCCGCCCTTGGTCTGCACCTCGATTTCGACGCGAGCGCGCGGCTTGGCCCCTTTCGCGATCTCGATCGCGTCCAGGTACAGGTAGGCCGTCGAGCCGGCCAGCCCCTTGATCGTGAGGCCTCGGACCGCGATCTTCTTGACCAGCTTCTGGTTGTAGGCGTCGAGAGCATCGAGACGGTGGACCTTGGTGTGCTCGACCTTGTGGGTGGCCGAGTAGCGCAGCACCATCAGTGCGTTGAACCGCGACAGCGCCTCCAGGGACTTCGCGGCGCCGATCTTCTGTGGCTCGTCGATGATCACGACGGGCCGGTTGGCGCTGATCACGTCGATAGGACGGCGCGACTGGAAGTCGTCGAGTTCATCGTAGATGCGACGGTTTTCCTTGCCGGTGGCGTTGAAGGCCTGGATGTTAATGATCATCACCTGTGCCCCGGCATCGGAGCTGAACCGCTCCAGCTCGTGGAGCTGGGAGGAGTTGTAGACGAAGGACCGTGGCTTGGTGCCGTAGATTTGCTGGAAGTGCTCGGCGGTGACGTCGAAGGTCTTCTTCACGCCCTCGCGAATGGCGATCGACGGCACCACGACGATGAACTTCGACCAGCCGTAGCGCTTGTTCAGCTCCATGATCGTCTTGATGTAGACGTAGGTCTTGCCAGTGCCCGTCTCCATCTCGACATCGAGGTTGGGGGTACCTGGAGCGGCCTTGCTATCCTCCAGCTTGGTCGAGAGCGGCAGGTTCCGGGACTTCTGGATGAGGTTGACGTTGTCGAGCAACTGGCTGGCCGGCAGCGCGATCTCTGCATTACGCAAGCCCGAGTCCGGCGTTGTGCTCGCCTCGAACAGCTCCGGAATCGCGGCCGGCCTCACCCTGCCCGGGTCGATCCGGTACGAGACCCCGTCATGCTTCGGCTGCCCGGCGAAGACCTCGACGACCGCGTCGACGGCATCCGTCTGAAACTGCTGGACCTTGAATTGCAGCTTCATCCGCGTCAGACGGTCTTCACGTCTGTCGACGGGGAAATCTCGTGGAAGACCTGCTCGGCATTGATTCGGACGTCGTCCGAGGGGAAGCCAGAGTCGCGGAAGACCGCCCGCAGCGGCCCGCGCTTGGCGATTACCCGCACCAGCTCCGGGCTCACGTCCGAGTCGAAGCAAGCGATGAGCGCATCGTCCTCGACAACGAAGACCTCGCGTCCTTCCAGCCTCTCGACGCTGATCGGCATCGTCAGCTCGAGCCCCCAATCGAGCAGCACTTGGAACAGCAGGTCTTCACTGGTCCGGCCCGACTTCACGCTGTCCGCCATGCTGGCCAAGGCCTGCTGACCAGTCTCATCCGGGGTGCGCAGCACATCGACCATGTTCGTGGTGTCGACTCGTAACGTTCGGAATCCGACGTCGCCAGTCCACTTCGCGTGGCTCCTACCGGAAACGGCCCGCTCTCCTGCAGCGCGAATGCGCAGCTTCGTCAACTCGGAGATGAGGGTTGGCTTGCCCAGGGGCATGAGGTACTTGATGGCGTTATCGATGGTCGCCTTCGACGACCCAGTGGCGGTCGAGATGTTCTCTTCGAGGCTCTCCGGGAGCTGGACAAGGATGACCGGACAGTTCTGCCCCGTTCGCGCACCGAGCTCGAACAACGCCTCGGCAGTGCTTCCCGACCCTGCGAAGAAGTCCATGACGATGCCGTGGGAGCCATCCAACACGTACTCGAACAGGCGTGAGAGTTCGATATGGTCCTTCGGGTTGTTGAAGACCTTTGCCCCCATGAGGTCACGCAGATGCTTCACCGCGACCTGCGATTGCTTGTAGAAACACGTTCCGCGCACCTGGTTCGCAAGCTCGACATCCTCCGACTCCTCTTCATGGGTGTTCGAATCGACCGCGCCTGCGATTGGCCGGAGGTGGGCTTTTCGGAACGGAGGCTCGGTGTGATCGTCCCTGAACACAACGAGGCCAAGATCGATCTGGCGCTGCATCTCCGCAGGATCACTGAAACGCCAACCCGCCTCGGGGATCTTGCACGCCTGACCAGTGGCCGGGTGAATCACATCGTATCGTGGACCCTCGCCGCCGGGCCATGAGATGTCTCTGTCGCGCCAAGGACCAGCCGCGTCAATGCGCCGGTAGCGCGCCCATTTCTTAGCCGGCTCCGACCTAGGCAGGTCGGCAAACCATTTCGAGATCTCACGCTCGATCGCCAAGTCATCGGGCCCGTGGATCTCACGGAGGCGCAGATACTGCTCCCAAATCTCGCGAGCCCCTGGCTTTTCCTCTCGCCATTCCGTTCCCCTCTCGCGAAGTAGAGACTTCGACTTCGCGTACACGAGCACATACTCGTGTCCTACCGAGAAGAACTTCGCATCGTTCTTGCGACCCTTTTCCCACACCAACTGCGCTATGAAGTTGCGCTCGCCAAACACCTCGTCGACGAGTCGCCTCAGGGACGCCTGTTCCACATCATCGATGCTGATCAAGATGACACCGTCATCAGACAGGACTCGACGCGCAAGCTTGAGCCGCGGGAGCATCAGACTCAGCCAGTCGGAGTGGAACCTGCCGTTCGACTCAGTGTTGGCCACGAGCCTCTCGCCAACCTCAGTGACCTGGCCTGACCTCGCGAGGTAGTCCTCAGTCGACTCGGCGAAGTCATCCGCGTAGACGAAGTCGTTGCCGGTGTTGTAGGGCGGGTCAATGTAGATGAGCTTGACCTTGCCGAGGTACGACTCCTGGAGCAGCTTCAAGGCGTCCAGGTTGTCGCCCTCGATGAAGAGGTTCTTGGTGGTGTCGAAGTCAACGGACTCCTCGCGCACCGGCCGCAAGGTCTTGGCGATCGGTGCGTTGGCCGCGAAGGCTGCGGCCCGCTTGCCGGGCCAGTCGAGCTGATAGCGCTCCTGTGGGCCTTCGACGACGTGGTCCGACAACTCCTGCCGGAGCAGATCGAAGTCGACTGCCTTCTTGGGCTGGCCCTCCACGTCCAGCGTCTCCGTGACCACACTCGGGAACAGCTCGGCGAGCTTCTCAATGTTGGCGTCTGTCAAATCGGGTGAGGTCATGCGCAGCTTCTCCACCAGTCACCTCTGTAGTTTCAGCTCTGCTTGCTTTGTTCGAAGGGCGCGTCGAAGCTCGACCCTCCGATTGAGTTGCGGTTCGATCCGCAGCTTCCGCTCCAGCGAGGCGATATCGCGTTCGAGCTTGCCCACCGCCTCGAGTCTCGCAGCCACGTCCGCCACTTCTTCTCCCGGGCGTGCTGACACGGGGGTCAGTGGTTCGAGAAGCGTCATGTACAGGGTGGGCAAGGTGATTGCCGTCGGGAGTGGCCGGCGCTCGGCGTCTTCGGGTTGCCAGCCGGTGGTGTAGTAGGCGCTCAGCTTGGGCGTGCCAATGCCGACCCGCTTGTATGCTGCAGTCATACGAACCTGTCGACCACGCTCGTCACCGTGAGTGATCTCGAAGATGATGGGCGTCTTGACCGCTCTGTCGATCGCCGCGAGCACCGACTCGGCGACGTCGTCGCCCTTCGCGTCGACTTGGAAGACCTGGATCTCGGGGACGGCTGTGCTGGCGGACAGATTGGTGGTGGATGCAGCGAGCTTGAAGGCCCACGTGATGCGCCGGACCTGTGCAACGAACTTCTCACGCACCGCACTGGTGAGGGCACCGCGCTCGTAGAACTTGGTCTTCGGGACTGAGCGCCCAAACCTGGCGGCTTTGGGCCAGCGGTAAAGCAAGTCCGTCATGCAGTCCCTTCTGCAGGGTCAACGACGGCGATGAAGGCAATCAACTCGAAATCGTCGAGGCCAGCTATCGCCTGGGTGAGCGCCGTCGTGTGCCCGTCGGTGAACAGGCTGTCGATGTCGCGCTCATAGGTGGCCTCAATCATCGAGTGGATCGCTGTCGTAAGCAGCTCGGAGTACTTGCCCATCTCCGAGCCTTCGCTGGTGGCCGCGTTGAAGACGCGGGTGACCTCGGTGACCGGCTCGTCATAGGGGCGGCATCCCCCTCGGATGAGGTCGAGCAGATGCTTGACCTCGGTGTGGTCGGCGATGACGGTGCCGTCGTCATCGAGATAGACGAGGTAGTGCGGATGGAGACGATTGCCGCGGTTGATGGTCTCGTCGGCGTTGACGTTGCGCAGGGCGAAGAGCACGCCGGGCCGCAGGCCTTTGGCGGAATCGGCGGGCACGACAGCGTGGAGGCCCTTGGGAGCGGTGGCGAGGTCGCCGTACTCCTTGAGGTAGCCCAGCAGGTCCATGCGAAAGTCGTTGAGACCGAGGTCGGTGATGGAGACACCGGTCCGCACGTCCTCGAGCTCGATGACCTCGTCCTGGAGCTTGCGGAGCTGTTCCCTGCGAAACGCGGCATCGCTGCCCTCGAGCGTGAGCGGGTTATCGTCTGCTGTGCCGGCCAGATCGGCGATGACCATGCGGCTCTCGACGCGTTCCTTGAGGTTGATGTACTCGTCGAGGGAGATGTCGGGCCAGAAGTTCACAAGCTGGATCTGGGCATTGGTCGAGCCGATGCGGTCGATGCGGCCGAAGCGCTGGATGATCCGTACAGGATTCCAGTGGATGTCGTAGTTGACGACGTAGTCGCAGTCCTGGAGGTTCTGGCCCTCACTGATCACATCGGTGCCGATGAGTATGTCGAGCTCCCTGGTCTCCTCGGGCATGGTGAGATGGCGCTGCTTGGCCCTCGGCGAGAAGAGTGTGAGGGCCTGCTGGAAGTCGTAGCCGGTACCCAGCGTCGTCTTGGCCGCGTGGCCGCCCCCAGTGACGAGCGCGGTCTCCAGGCCGGCCTTGCTGAAGGCCGGCGTGAGCTCGCGGTAGAGGTAGTCGGCGGTGTCAACAAAGGCAGAGAAGATCAGCGCCTTCCGGTTGCCGGGATTGATGGGGTTGGCGACCTTTCCCTCGATGAGCTGTTTGAGCGCCTGGAGCTTCAGGTCTCGGTCCGGGGTGATCATCTGCATCTCGTCGAGTAGCTCCCGCAGGGTCTCGCGGTCGTGCCATAGGTCGCGTTGCCAGGACTCGATGTCGATGTCGTCGAGGTCGATCGTAATCTTCTCGCCAATGGATAGAGCCTCGACGTTGGCGTCGTCCTCATCGTCGATGTCGAGGTCAAGGCCGGCGAAGTCGACATCGAGATCAGTGAGGGAGTCGCTGCGCGATTCGAGTCGGCGCAGGGTCTCGTCGACGGCTCCCTCGATCTTGGCAAGGGTGAGCCGGAAAGCCTCGACCGAACTCTCCAGCCGCTTGAGGAGGTTGACGGTCATGAGTCTCTTGAGTCCCAGTTCACGGCCGAACTGACCGAGGTTGGAGCGTGCGGTGCCGGCCTTCACGTTGTACAGGTCCTCGTACTTGCCGATTCGACTCGGGAAGACGTAAGCAAGCGGCGTGTAGACCGCCAGTGTGAGCAACTGGAGCTGCTCGAAAATCTCGTTGAAGGTGGGCACGTCGGGCAGGTCGGAGAGCGGGCGGCGAATCGACTTCGGCTGGAGTCGCTCGGGGAAGGCCCCAATCTCGGTGGTGTCGTAGAACGCCTGGATGTGCCTGCGCGACCGGGCGATGGTGACCGCGTCGAGCAGCTCGAAGAAGTCAAAGTCAAGCATCTGCAGAATCTGATCCGTGGTGCGGGATATGGGCGGAAGCTTGGACCACTCATTGAAGACGCGCTGCGCGTCGCTGAACACCTTCTCAATCGTGGTGGAGAGGTTGAGGTGCTGGGCGAGGTTCTCCGACTCGCCCTCGTAGGCGAGTTGGAGCTGGTTCTTCAGGTCGTTGAACCGGTTGTTGACTGGAGTGGCCGAGAGCATGAGCACCTTGGTCTTCACGCCCTCGCGGATGACCTGGCGCATGAGCCGCTGGTAGCGCGACTCCTTCTCCACGGCATAGTCGGCATTGCGGAAGTTGTGCGACTCGTCGATGACGACCAGGTCGTAGTTGCCCCAGTTGATCCGGTCCAGTCGCAGTCCCAGCGACTCGCCTCTCGTGCGCGAGAGGTCGGTGTGGGCAAGGACATCGTAGTTGAAGCGATCGCGGGCGAAGATGTTGGTCGTCAGATTGGCGTTGTAGTTCGTCCAGTTCTCCGAGAGCTTCTTCGGCGCCAGCACCAGCACGGACTTGTTGCGCAACTCGTAGTACTTAATGACTGCCAGCGCGGTGAACGTCTTGCCCAAGCCGACACTGTCGGCCAGGATGCAGCCGTTGTAGGCCTCCAGCTTGTTGATGATCCCGGTCGCGGCATCGCGCTGGAAGTTGTAGAGGCTCTGCCAGACCTCGGAGTCCTGGTAGCCGGTGCGGTCGTTGGGCAGCACATCCTCGCTAATGTCCTCGAGGAAGTCCGAGAACAGGTTGTAGAGCACGAGGAAGTAGATCCTCGCCGGCGAGTTCTCGGCGTACACGCTGGCGATGTGCTCGAAGACCGCCGCGGTGACGTCGTCGAGCTGGGTGGGGTTGTTCCAGATCTGGTCGAAGAGCTGGATGTACTGCGCAGTCATCGGAGCGTCGTCGATTCGCTGCACCATGTTGGAGACCGCGTTGCCACGCTCGTAGCCGAGATCAGCCGTGGTGAAGCCCTGGAGCGGCACGTAGGCAGCCTTGTCGTCCACCACGGCGAACTGCTGCATTGGATTGCCGTTGGAGTTTGACCGGAAGGTCACCTTGCGGCGCACCCAGTCTGCGCACTCCTTGGCGATCGCGCGCTGAGTGAGTCTGTTGCGCAGCCGAATCTCGAACTCCGAGCCGTACAGGGCCGATTCCGCCCGCCTGGACGGAGGGATGAAGAACTGCCGGCGCTGCCGGGGGTGATCGTCGCCCATCCCTGTGGTCACGAAGGATGGTGCAGTGAAGATGAATTCGAGGGCGCCGACCTTCTCAAGTTCCTTGCGAAGCGCCTCGAAAGCGAAGATGGAGAACGTCGATGCGGCAACACGCACCTTACAGCCCGGCGTGATCTCGGCTTTGAGATCATCGCCAAGGAGGTCATTGACGTTGTCGATGATCCGCGTGGTCATGTGCGTGCAGGAGCCACCTACGCCTCTGTACTCTCCGTCTCGGGTACGCGAATCCAGATGCGCTTAAGCGGCAGTTCGGTCTGCATCTCAGGTGACAACTGGTCGTAGTAGCGGAGGAGGTTGTCGACGACCTTACCGGCGTCCCAGAGCCGGAGGTCAAAGTGATGCAGCCGAGCCTCCTTCATCACGGGACCGTTGAAACCGCCCCAAGAGACGAACAGCCCTTGCTCCGCACCATAGTTCTTGAGTGCTCCCTGGAGTTCGTGCAGCATCTTCAGGTCGGCGGGGCTGTCACTGGACTTCACCTGCACGGCGAGGCGCGGCGAACCGAAGCCCATGGCGCCCGCCCCGGCAACGATGTCGATGCCGCCGTCGGGCCCCTCAGGCGACATGAGCGTGTGATAGCCCTGAGCCTTGAGGATCTCGTCGATCAGTCGCGTGAGCTCATGGCCTTTGAACTTCTGATTGATGAAGGCGCTGATGTCGTCCTCGGCATACTGCTCAAGGTCGACGGGGGCAGCGCCTTCCTCCTCGCTCTCTGTCTGGACGAGCGGCGGGGGCGTGTGGCCAGAGAGGATGGCCTTGATGCGCTCCTCGGCGTTGTTGCGCTTGATCTGGCACACGGTGAGGAACGCGCCGAGCGAGTAGAGCAGGTCCTGATCGAACTTCGAGCGCGGGATGTCGGTCTTGATCCACTCCGTGGCGCGGACGTGTCGCGCTCCGATTCCAGCGGGGAGATCAGGGCGATACGTATACGGACCGGCAATCCTGCCAATGGCGATGGCCGATTGCTTCTTCAGGGGCAACACGACCAGGTCGCCGATCTCCATGCGCCCCCGAAACGCCCAGATCTGCCCGGTGAGGTTCCGGATACGACCATCCCCGGCATCCGGGTACGTCTCCCGCAACAGGGTCTCGACCTCTTGGCGCGACTGCATCGCGGCCAGGTCAGGAAGCTCATCCCAGCCGATGACGCTGAGTCCCTGCTCAAGGGCGAGATTCTCGGCCTCGCCATAGCGACCGGCGCGCACGAGCCAGACTGTCATGAGGCCCCTCCCACTGTCCGGCGGGTTGAAGGGGGAGGACGGCAATCGTCCACCTGCAATGGATGCTACACCACTAGTCAGATGATCAGCCGAGTGCTTGATGTTCCGGCGTCAGAAGGGGCCATCGTCACTCCAGCCCGTCGTGTCGCTATCTCCCGCGATTCCACCGTCAGGCACTTCGACGAGACTCAGCATCTCCCGAGCCTTCTCGAACAGTTCGTCGAAGGTCACCAGTTCGACGTCCCTCTGCTGACGCCTGAAGAGCTCGAACGATCGCAACTCGTCCTCACCTGGGTCTTGTGTGGCAATACATCCCGCCACAACGACTGCCCTCATGCCGTAGGGGCGCAGTCCGTGTTTGCCGGCGAGGCGATCGAAGTCCTCTAGCAGGCCGTATCTCTGAGAGAGAACTTGGCTGATTGCACCCACCAATGGCTGCGAGGGAGCACGAACCCCTTCGCGATACTGCGCGCCGAGCAGGGGGGTAAGCGGCGTCTTGATCTCGACCACGGCCACGCAGTGGGTCAGTCCATTCTCGTAGAGAAAGTCCGCGTAGCTCCCACCTTTTCGCGTGATGTCTTGACCCCCGACATACACACGCTCTCCGGCGTAGATGAGCGGCTCTCCTCCGAACAGGCTGCTTAGCAGCCACGGATGAGCGATGAAGAACTGCTGCCAGAAGTCCTCGCTGTCGTTGCCGCGCTCTGAATCCCAGAGCTTCACGACTTGCGATAGCTCCGCGACCCTGGCGGCCGAGTGAAGATGCGCCAATTGCTCTGCTTCGACACCCGTCAACTGCCGTGCGAGGGCTGTGGGATCCTCTGCCTGGCTTGCCCAGACTGCGATCGCTCGAAGAAGGTCGCCGGACTTCTCATCGAACAACACGCGACGAGCCTCGTCGTCATCCAGGATGCTCTCAACCACACGGGCGACCTCGGCGGGCACAACCTGGAATTCGTGGATGCCAGTCTGAATTCCGCACTGTTCGTATAGGGCGTAGCGTTCAGCGAGACCTTCCACGAGACTGAAGACCTCTTCTCCATGGAGCTCAAGCTTCACTTGCTCACCCTTATGAAGCTTGCTTAGTGGGGTGCTCTCGACGCTCTCCCATTCATCCACAGGGCTCTTGCGCTGGAAGACGAAGGTTCCACGGACTGATGCCTGTTCGTTGTGAACGTTGTCCACAAGCTGCGGCTGGAAGACCAGGCGCGTCGTCTTCGTCTCCCTCAGCACGATCGGGTCGACGTTCGCCGTGTGGAGAGAGGTGGACTCCGTAGTCAGCTTCTCTGTCATCGTGCGCCCTTCCGTCTACTTCTTCCATCATACTTCTATGTTCCGTCGCCTCCCTGGTCGTCAAGCGGAGAATCGGAACGGCAGTGGCGATGGAACGCGCAGCCGGCCATCCGACCTGATCTCGGCTCCGCTCGCCAGGAACTGGCGAAGCCGATCTCCCGCTCTGGACGTTGTGCGTTGGCTCGCGCGCGCGTCGCCGCCCGGATGCGCGGCGCCAACTTCCCGCCAGAGCGCTGGGCGGAGCCCCCTGACGAATTGCGTCTACAAGGCCTCGACAGCCGGCTCGACAAGCGCGGATAGTCGTGCGGCGATCTCGTTACCGCCAAGCCCGCTCAGGATCGCCGACAGTGAGCTGAACTCGAGGAGCACGGACGGCACCTTCTGGCCTCCCCGGTCACCACTCACCATGGTGCACCCCTTGAGCGCCGGCTCCCGCACGTAAGCCTTTTCGAGGACCTCCGCCAGGAGACCCGGGTCCGTCGACTCGGCCGGCACCACCCGGATCGTGAAAGGTCCGCGGTTACTCCCGGTCACGGTGATCCGGTGAGCGGCCGACTGGGGATTTTCCTCTGCCTTCAGCTCGTTGCCCTTCTGGTCCGTCCAGACCCTGGACCATCCCGCGGCGCGCAGCATCTCGCGTGTCGGTACGAGAAGGTGTTCCAGCGCCCGGCGACTGCGCTCCCGCGCCGCCGGGTCCAGGTCATAGAGGTCGCCGATCTCCTCTGGCGCCGGCAGGAACCCGAGCTCGTCGAAGCCCTCACGAAGCCATCGCACCACGACCGAGTCCGCCTCGCACTCCCAAAGGAGACCGTAGATGTGCTCCCAGAGGAAGTGCGGCAGCCGCGCTGGCCGCACGTAGAGCGGATGCGCAAGCACCTCGGCCGAGGGCTCTCGCAGCGAGCGACGGAAGTACGCCACGCCGGCGATGTCAGGGATCGCCAGATAGCGCTCGAGCTGACCGACCAGCGTGCGCTCATCCTCGGCGATCGCCGCGGCGCTCTCGGCTGCGTCGATCTTGTGCTCGACCAGCACGCGCAACTCGGCGCCTTGCGGGTCGCGCAGCAGGAGTTCCATGTCAGGCTGCGAGCCCGGATAGGAGACCTGCGTGCGCACACCAGTCAGGATGAGCTCGCCGAACCGAGGCTTGAGCGTGTACGCCACGTAGGCCTCGCGGAACGCGCCGCTCGCGACCAGGGCGCCCGCGACGAACTCGGTGAGGTGATCCTCGCCCGACTGTCGCGCGTCCAAGCACATCCGTCTGGTCTTCAGGAAGAGATTGACGCTAGGATCCAGATCCATCGTCACCGCGCCCCTTTCTCGCTTCGGCCTCCGGAATCGCCGCTTGGATCGAGCCCTTGGCTCAGGTACTTGGCGAACAGGTACGACACATGCCGGGCGAGGTACTGCTGCGCTGCGACGCCCAGACCTCAAGCTCGTCGATGCTCTCCGCGCAGACCTTCTTGTAGCTCGTGAGGCTGCGGGATCCACGGAAGATGAAGCGGGGACAGTCCGTCCGGTGCACCACCATGTCGCTCGGTGAGCCGTAGTTCAAGAAGAAGCCCCTTGGGTGCTCCCGACGCCAACGCTCGAAAGCATCTTGCGCCCCAGGGGCATCGGCGTCGTGGAATGTCGCTACGCTCACTGGGGCCTCCTTCGCTCCGCACTCGGCCACCAGGCCGTCGGCGCTTCGAATGTCACAAGCCTGCGGCCACAAGGCGCCGCACGATGTCGGCGCCGACCTGTATTCGGTCAACCGTGTCGACCCGGCGACCGTCGTCGTCTACCGCCTGCGGAACCTCCACCAGCTTGGCGACACAGCGGTCCATCTTCCCGCACGTCGCGACAAAGAGTTCGTCGAAAGCGTCGTCTGGCGGGGGAGCAAGCTCGAACCCCGCTGGCACGCAGCGGATGGTAGCGCCGCTTCGCGATAGTGGCAGCCTTCGTGGTTCGCTCTCGTAGCCGGTGAACCACCTGTCCTCGACGACGCCGGGATCGACGAGCTCACGTCGGATGGCGAGCAGGTAGGGGTCGCGGTACTTGCTGTTGAGGGAGCCGATACCTGCCCTGAGCATGCAAAGCGAGTAGCCCATCGTTGGGCGCTCGGCGTCGCCGGCGAGCTCGGCGAAGTAGGTGCTGGAGCCGCTTCCCCGCATGCTGGAGTACTTGACCATGTAGTAGCGCCAGTCGAAGCGCTCCTCCGCCTCGCAGCGTGCGAGGTACTCCCTCGTGATGCCCGCCATGGCCTCGGAGAGGGTCGCTGGCGCGGCCGCCGTGAGGCGATCCAGGAACTCGGTGAGCACCTGGCGGGTCTGCTGCAGCGCATCACGTCGAGGTCCCGTCAAGAGCTCGCGCCAAGCGCCGTCGTGGCGCTTCGAATCAGTCCCGAATAGGAACGGTCGCGAGTTGGTGCGTTGCCGCTGATACTCGCCGACGGCGAGCAACGCCGCCAGAAGGTCCGGCCACAGCTCGGGCTGGGACATCAGCCGGCGGAACGTAGTGGCTCGCGCCTCAAAGGCGGCCGGGTCCAGCTCGAAGGCACAGATGCTGCCGCGGAGGAGCTCCTCGTCCTCGAGAGCGAAGACCGCCTGCCGCACCTCAGGGTTGGCAGTGAGCAACGTGACCTTGCGCGTCTCGTCCTCCGCCTGCGCCTGATTGAGCGAGGCGACCTTCTTGATAGCGCCATCTCGGATGATCCGGTCAACGTCTTCGAGGATCTTCGGCATCCGCTCAGCGCGCAGCTCATCGACCGACGCCTCGACGAGATTGCGCAAGATGCGGACGCGCCGAGGGAACTCGGGAGTACCCTCGATGAGATGCAGAAGCACGGCGTAGAGGACGAGGCTCTGGCCGAGCGAGAAGACTCGTGTCCTTCCACGCGCCTCGCCGTATGAGCGGCAGCACGCCTCGAAGAGACCCATCGGCTCTTCGGAATCGCCGCTGTTCCGAAAGAACAGCGGCACTCTGTCCTCGTTCCCCTGTTCCTCCTCGGCATCGCCGAAGAAGCTGTCGCAAGTCCTGCAGTCTCCCCTCCACGCATCGAGCGCTTGGAAGAGGAAGTCGAGATGGGCTGCACACTTCGGGTTCACGTGACCGAAGACGGCCTGCGTGCGCGGGCCAAGTCGTTGACCCGCGCCGTCAGTGCGATCGTCACGCCACTCGCAGATCTCGGTCACGAACTCGAGGTAGCGCATGAACTCGTCGTCGATGACGTTGTCGTCACCTCGAAGGTGCCAGAGGAGGTCTGACCAGCAGGTGTCCACGTTGCGGGCAAACTCGGCGGATCGCGATGACCATTGGATGGTCTGCTCGAAGTGCGCCTTGAAGTTCTCGAACTCGGTGAGCGGCTTCCCGCGCGAGTTCATCTTGATGTAGAGCTCCTCCGGTCTCATGTCGCCTGCGCCGTTCGTCCCCAGTCCGGACAGGGGCAGAAGGAGGAACCAGATCGCCGGGGCCTCTGGGTCGATCAACCTCATCCATGCGGTAGCTGCATCCGTGTCTCGAAAGCGCTCATCGATGGCGTCGAGTACCACGAGCATCGATTGGATGGTGGGGTCATGCCGCCACACGAAGAGGTACCACGGCTGATCCTTGATCCACTCTGACGGCACCACGCGATCCGGCAGCGCATGTCCGACGAGGCTCTCGCAGAACATACGGGCGCTCTGGCGTGTGGCGTAGGAGAAGTGCTTCCAACCGTCATCATCATCGAGGTGCCCTGTCCGTGAGGCCAGGTACCAGTGCAGCAAGAAGAGAGTGGTGAGCCGCTGCTGACCGTCGAGGGGCCTCAGAGTCGCTGCTTCGACCCCACCGTAGACGAAGTCCAAGCCGACGGACTCCGACTCTTCGCAGGCAACAGCGGCATGGAGCGCATCCAGGAAGTCGGTGCGGATCCTCTCGACGCGGCTACTCTGCCGTCCTTGGGCGTAGTCGCGCTGGAACAACGGGATCTCGACCTTCGTGATGGCAGGCACGTCTCCCGTCTCGGGGGCATCGGTCAGCGTGAAGAACGAACGCCGGTAGCTCTTGGTCATGACATCGTGGCCTCATCCAACTGCAGGTACGGACGTACTGCCTCGTTGACCGCTTCCAGATACGCCTGGCGGTCCTCAGTACTCCAGAAGTGGAGCTGCTGGGTACCGGACTGCGTGTAGTACTTCAGGAAGACGTTGCGGGTGCAGACCGGTATATAGGAGCCTTCCTTGTCACGCCGGATGATTTCTCGGCGTTTCACCTCAAAGGCGGAATTGTTCAGAGCGGCGTTGTCGACTTGGCCCAGCAAGGCGAGGTTGCTGATCGAGTGGGTCTGCCCATCATCAGGCCCGTCTTCCGGAGAGAACACTGTAGTCAAGTCCTTCTCGAGTGCGCTGAACGCCTGCTGGGTCACCTGTCCGGACAACACGACCTCGATGCGCTTGGCCAGGCTCGCCCGCAGGTCATCGTCAAGACCAGGCAAGCCGTCCAGTGCGGCCTTATGGAACTCCAGCCATGCCCTCCATTGCTCGGCCCTGTTGAGGGGTTCGGCATTCTGCGCGTGGATATGCTCGAGAGACCACCCTCCGGCTGCGCGGGCTTTGAACGAGTAGCGTTCCGAAGAGTCCTGCATCCTCCGCACCGTCTCGACGTTCATGAGCAGCAGGACGTCTGAGGTCTTGCGGCTGGAATAGGTCAAGTCGGCGATTTCGCCCTCGCTGAGCCCAAGGTGAGCTCGGATCTTCGCGTCGAGCGCATCTTCGAAGGCACTTCGGCCTTTGCCTCGCGAAAGCGCCACTATCTCCTCGAACGACTGCCCCACGGCGATGAGGTAGCCGACCTTGTGGAAGAGATCGCGGTCGTCATACCAGCCGAGCACGAGCGAGTGGAGGTTGACCACGGATCGCCAGAACGCCTTGGGGTCCGTCTCGATGTCGCTTCGGAGCGTCTCGAAGGTGTGGAACAGGGGCCTCTCGTGGCCGCTCGGGCCACCCGCTAGCGCGTCCAGCAGCAGGCTGATGTGCGTTGCATCCTCCTCCGCTCGGCCCGTCACGAATGCCCAGACTTCCGGCACCCTCAGGTCCCGCTCGATGAGATCCCAGTGCGCTGAGATCTCCAGTGCGCGATCGGTCTGACCCTCGCCGGACTGGCCATGGCTCAGGAGCTGCGCCTTCACCAGTTCAGCATCGGTGAGCGGGATGCGGCCCACGTTCAGCCGAGTGAACAAGTCCCTCGAATCGACCTCGGGAGGCGCCTCGTACCACAGCACCTTCACGCCTTCGAAGAGGTGTCCATACAACCGAGTCGCTTCATGCGTGCTCCGGTGCCCGAAACTGGCGAACCAATCCTCGATACAGCGGTAGGCGTTGAACATGTGGAAGAAGTCGATGTTGGTGCGCGCGTCTTCCTCGTCAACGCGATCAAGGTAGTCTTTGCTCCCCTCGCGCGTCCCGTAGGTGAGCGAGTAGTTGGTGGCTGCGCTGGGCAAGTGAGCACTCTTCAGGTACCGGAAGATCAGATACAGGGTGGTCAGGCGCTGCTGGCCGTCGACGAGCTCCCACGAGCCGTCCTCCCGCCCCTTCACCACCACCGGCTGAAGGTAGTAGGTCGTCCCGCAGCTGTCCTTCAGATCGTCGAGAAGCTGCCCGACCTCTTGCTCGCCCCACCGGTAGCCGCGCTGATAGGAGGGAACATAGAAGTCCCCTGCGATGTCGCCCACCGACAGTGTCTTGAGCAATCCGGAGTCCACGGCAGACCTACCTCTTGGCTGGCATGCGCGCCATGCGCCATCCTACAGCAGCAGGATGACGACTCCCTTGGGCTTCCGTCTCAGCGGCCGCTAGGATGTCTGCGTGCCCTCCCCGGTGTAGTTGGAGTTGACTGTCCCTGCGAACCTTGCCCCCGCTGACTGCACCGACGATGATGCCGATGACGGGACGGCTGTCGACCGATTCGCTGCATCGCGCAGGTGACCACCATGACCCAACCGCATGACGCCCGACCTCTCGATCGCTACGTCGAAGTGGGCCAGGTCTCTACGCGGTTCTGGCGGGCGGGCGACGAGGGGCCCGACGTCGTGCTGGTCCATGGCCTGGGCGGCTCCGTCGAGAACTGGGCTGGGAACATCGGGGTCCTTGCCCGAGAGCACCGCGTCTGGGCCCTCGATCTCATGGGAGCCGGCAGGTCCGGCAAGCCCGCCGTCTCCTACTCGGCCGGCAACTTGGCCCGGTTTCTGACCGACTTCCTCGACGCCCAAGGTCTGGAGCGCGTCAGCCTGGTCGGCCATTCACTCGGCGGCGGAGTCAGCCTGCAGGTGGCGATCCGCTGTCCGGAGAGAGTGGAGAGGCTCGTGCTCGTGTCGAGCGCTGGTCTGGGTCGAGAGATCGCACCGGTTCTTCGCGTCTGCACACTGCCGATCGCCGGCGAGCTGGTGATCCGGCCCAGCCGCAGGGGAGCGGCTCGGCTGCTGGAGCGCCTGGTCCATGACTCCACCATCGTCACCGACCAGATGGTCGACGAGACCCATGCGCTGCTGGCCCTTCCGGGAGCACGCAAGGCTCTGTTGTCCTACCTGCGCGACAACGTGACCCTGCGTGGCACAAGAACGGACATGGTCCGCTTCACCTGCGACAACCTCCATAGCATCACGGCGCCCACCCAGGTCGTCTGGGGCCGTGACGACCCGATCGTTCCCCTGGCTCACGCCTACGTCGCACGACAACAGATCCCCGGCGCCCGGGTGACCGTCTTCGACGCATGCGGTCACATCCCGCAGCTGGAGTGCGTCGCCCAGTTCAATGCCGTGGTAGCCGAGTTCCTGGGACGCTGCGCGACGCGCGGTCTCAGATAGCATCGCGGCATGTCCGCGGCCCAGCAGAACCGGACGGTCCACCTGGGCATCCTCGCCCTCGTGGGGATCGCCCCGGTCTGGGGCTACAGCTGGGTGGTCAGCAAGGTCGCGCTCGGCTACGCCGAGCCGCTGACGTTCATCGCCCTCATCACGGCAGCGGGTGCGGGGTGCCTCTTCCTCGTGCTCATGGCGACGCGGCGGTCGCTGCGGTCGCCGCCGTTTCGATGGACGCTCCCGATCGGCCTGCTGCAGACGGCACTGTTCAACATCCTCGCCGTGCTCGCGCTCAGCGTCGGCGGGGCCGGCAGGGTCTCCGTGCTGGTGTATACGATGCCGTTCTGGCTGTTGCTCCTCGCCTGGCCGTTCCTCGGCGAGCGGCTACGCGGCCTCCAGTGGCCGGCCGTCGCGCTCGCGTTCGCCGGCCTCGTCCTCGTCGTGCGTCCCTGGGACATCGGCGACGCGCTCGGCGGCATCCTGGCCGTCGCCGCCGGACTCTCCTGGGCGGGAGGCGCACTCCTGGTCAAGCTGATGGAGTGCCGGACCGATGCCGACGTACTCGCGCTGACCACCTGGCAGCTGGCTGTCGGCGCAGTCATCCTGGTCGCGATCGCCGGAGTGACACAGAGCGGCTGGCCGCAGTGGACGGGCGCCTTCTGGCTGTGCCTGGCGTACTCGGCGGTGCTCGCCACGGCGCTGTCCGTGAGCCTCTGGGTCGCGGCTCTGAGCTCGCTGCCGGCCAGTGCGGCAGGCCTGGGGACGCTCGCCATACCCGTCGTCGGAGTCGCGACTTCGTGGCTCCAACTCGGGGAGCGGCCGACCGGCGTGGAGGCCGCGGGGATGATCCTCATCATCGCGGCGCTCGCGCTGCTCGCGGCGTCCGGCCTGCTCGGGGGCGGTGTCGGCCGGGCCAAGACCGAGGGCTTCTGCCTGCCGCCGGTCATCGACTGACGCCGGCACGCTCTGCCACTGAGCCGGCGGCCCACGCCGACAGTCCGGCCGTCACGGCGGGCATCGTCCCCCCTCAGGGGTAGCCTCCGGACGCCATGGCGCTGCGGGAGTACGCCGCGCCCTGCGGAAATCCCTCTCGCGAGACCCCCCAGAATCCCTCGCCCGGGAGTCGGCAGAGGTGGCCGGGTTCGCCTGGACAGCTGAACCGAGTTCTTAGGTGGTTCACTGCTTCTCATGCAGCTCTTGCTTGCGTGCGTAGTGTAGACCAGTAGACCTCGTCGGGGGTGCGGTCATTGAGCCCTTGGTGGCGGCGCCGGTGGTTGTAGAACTCGAAGTAGGCGCCGAGCTCGCGGCGCGCCTCGGTCAGGTTCTCGTAGGCTTTGAGGTAGACCTCCTCGTACTTGACGCTCCTCCAGAGGCGCTCGATGAAGACGTTGTCCAGCCAGCGACCGCGGCCGTCCATGCTGATCTGCACCCCGTGGCCGGCGAGCACGCTCGTAAAGCCCTCGCTCGTGAACTGCGCGCCCTGGTCGGTGTTGAAGATCTCGGGCGGACCGTAGCGCCCCAGGGCCTCCTCGAGCGCCTCGATGCAGAAGGAGGCGTCGAGCGTGTTCGACAGCCGCCAGGCGAGCACCCGCCGGCTTGCCCAGTCCATGATCGCCGTGAGGTAGCAGAAGCCCCGCGCCAGCGGCAGGTAGGTGATGTCAGTAGACCAGACGTGCCCCGCCTCGGTGATCTCGAGGCCGCGCAGGAGGTAGGGGTAGATCCTGTGCCCGGGGGCCGGCTTTGAGAGTCTGCGCTTGGGGGCGATGGCCGTGATGCCCATGCGGCGCATCAGGGTGGCGACCCGCTGCCGTCCGGCGGAGAAGCCGCGGTCGCGCAGCTCGTTTCGTATCCTGCGGATCCCGTAGAAGGGCAGCTCGGTGTGGATCAGGTCGATGGCGGCCATGAGGGCGAGGTCGTGCTCCGTGGTCTCCACCGGCCGGTAGTAGACGCTTGAGCGGGCGAGGCCGAGCAGGCGCGCCTGCCTGGTGATGGGCAGCGATGCCTCTCTCGTGATCATCGCTTTGCGCTCGGACCTTGTTCGCGCCCGAGCGCCCCGGACAAAAAATCGCACTCCATGGTCAGCTCGCCGATCTTGGCGTGCAGCTTGGCGACGTCTGCTGCCTGCTCCTTCTCGCCATCCGCAGCGCCGAACACCGCGGGAGCGCCCTCCAGGAGCCGGCGCTTCCACTTGGTGATCACGTTCGGGTGGACGTCGAAGCGCTCGGCGATCTCGATGATCGGCTGCTCGCCCTTCACCGCCTCCAGGGCGACCTTGGCCTTGAAGGCGGGCGAGTGGTTACGTCGTGGGCGTCGTGGCATCGGTACAGTTCCTCCTCG
>Ga0172375_10004318_pt1 | contig 21061 bp, 27 predicted proteins | sample LakKiv1m_FD_114537 | JGI IMG/M metagenome (GOLD analysis project Ga0172375, IMG submission 114537) | Freshwater microbial communities from Kabuno Bay, South-Kivu, Congo - kab_092012_11.1m | ecosystem: Environmental > Aquatic > Freshwater > Lake | place: Democratic Republic of the Congo...
AACGGGAAACTGCTTTTTTTCGACAATCTATCCCATATCTCCGTACAAAGATACTACCTGTTTACGGGAGTGTACGCTCAACCGTTTATCAGGATTTTGTTATGTTAATACAAGTTTTATAGAATAATCTATTCAAGTTTTATAGATATAATCTATTGTTAGGCTGGTAACTTGTAATCACATCATATGCCTAACTTGAGGTTCTCAATGTTTCAATTCGAAATGCAGATTGAGAATATTTTTATAAACACGACTGTTCAACTAATTTTACATCAGATAAGAGACCACGTGTTATTCTCCCGTATTTTATTTTGCATTAATCCAAGCATATTTCTCTTCTAATCTACGTTGAGCAACTTTTTTACAAAGTTTTCCAATGCAACGAAATGCCATTTTTGCTTTTGTTTCTTCAACAGAGACAAACACAATAAGAGTAGAATTTATTATTGGTTCAGACATAAGAGCTGTGAAAGGTAACATTCCATCACAAAGTAACAATATCTCTTCAATAGGTAATTTAAATCTTATCTTTGCTGAATAAATTACAAGTGAACCAAATCGAATACTTTTAATACCCCAAGGAAGTGTTGATACATCATTCATATTGATATAGTATTAGTGATTAAAAGATATAACTCTGAAAGATTATTCCAGAGTTATATCAGAATTGATGGTTAAATCATCACACAAATAAATAATATTGTATATAGTATAAAACAAAATACCCATAATATCAGCTAAAAATGCTAGTCTATCTGACTCTCACAACTACTGTAAAGTTGGACTACTATACCAACAATGTTATGGATAATATGCTATTATTATACATAGTGTTAATTCCGACTGTGACGGATAATAAAAGAAAAGATAGGTGAAGGGACACTCTCATCATAACTCTCTCATTAGCTATGACTTACACAACATCTTAACACTTCCAAAATGAAAGAACGAATGCTTATTCTTGCAATAACTATGGAACTTATAACAAACAATATAATCTATCGTAACTATAGTTGATATATTAAGAATAAACAGCAAATGCACAAAGGAAACATTCGCAATGTGTGCAATGCAAAAGTTTGAAGGCGTCTTTGACATAGATTAAAAAAAAAGAAAACAAAAGAAACACTCTTGCCCTGCAGGTAACATTGATTCTGCAAGGCAAGAGTGCTGATGATATTATTTCACAAATATCATCGAAGCTGTCTCAGACAGCTCAGAAGTCTCATATTTCTCAGGCGAGAAAGTATGGGATTTCTTCGTGCCGTCCGAATTAGTAAGACTGGCAGTAATTTTCTCAGCGTCTGCGTCTGCAGGGATACTGAGAAGATAGCTTTTAGTCTTCACATTCTGGACACCAGGGATATCAGTGTCAACCAACATATTTTCGCCCCTGAAACAGAGAGATTTCGTGTCTTTGCCAGGCTTAGCCTGACTGACACACACAAAATGCAATACCAATGCGTTATCCATTGTAGTAGGTTTTTACGCATTGCCAGAAATCAGTCTGGCACTGACGCAAACACCAATGTATGATACTTACGCAATAATTGGTAAGAGTCTTTGACTTAGATTAATAAAAAGAAACAAAAACAATAGAATGACACAGATGCTGTGGTTTTACCAAAAGTTCTTTTCTTCATAGTATTCAGAATTAAGACGGGGGGTATAACCTAATCGCAATAGTTAGGGGGAGTCTTTGATGTAGATGGTCCATCCTCCCATCTTTACAAAATTTTTTAAAATTTTTTAAAAATTTTATTTCTGAGAATCAATTACTTATCTCTATTTTACAAAAAAATACAAAAATAGTTGACACAAAATGAAACTTTTTGTACTATCTTTGCGTATAAATAGATATAAAAGTTACAGTACACCCCAGTAGCATAAAGTAGGAAAGTTATAGCGATGGGAGAATCAGGGGGAGATATTATGAATAGTAAGAAGGTCCTCTGAAGTAACGAAAAGTTCTGAATATAAATGATGGACTTCAATATGTGCCAGATGGGTAAACGGCTTTTAAAATTGAAGTGTGGGTGTTTAATCGTACAGCATCTGGAAGTTTCAGAACAAAATGAGAGTGTGCTACCAAAGTGCAGGGGGATTTCCTATACCCTTATATCTCTGAATTAAAGCTTAATAGATAGGATGCTTTAATTGAATAAACAGAATTCTTCTGTTTAAGAAGAAAAAATATATGGATTTATTTGGAAATCTAATATATGTGTTGTATCTTTGTATCGTAAAAAAGAAGAAGATGGAAGATATAACCGAAAGTATTGTAGAAATATTTAAAGAATTTGAAGAAAAAGTAAAGTATATATATGTGACAGAGATGAATCTGGATATGTATAAGAGATTTCCAAGAGCTGGAGTAGAAGGAATAGTAACTGGAAATTTAGTAAGAACTTGTTTGGATAGGATCAGGGAATGTAAGTGTATTCAATATCCTATTGTAGAAACATCAGATTTTGGGTTATCTCCGGAGAAAGTACTAATACCTGTAACGGTATATATTATGTCAGAGAAAGAGTTACAAGAAGTATTTGAAAAGATTATACAAATAGTAACTCTAAAAGAATAACTAAAACGTGGAGTAGAGAAGTGGTTACCTCACGAGTCTCATAAGCTCGACCTTCCATAAGAAGGCGTGGGTTCGAATCCCACCTCCGCAACTATTTAATGAAGAAGATATGAGTATAGTTGGTATTATTTCTGTAGGATTATGGATACTTGCTGTATTGGTAAGTGTTAGTTTTGGAGTGGTTACAATGATTAAAACTAAAAAAATAAAAAAAACAGCCAAAAAAGGAAAAGGCAAAGGCGGAAAATACTAATTTGTCAGTTGCTCCCATCATCTAGTGGTTAGGATGCAAGGTTTTCAACCTTGTCGCAGCAGTTCAAATCTGCTTGGGAGTACTAATTATAAAAATATTGTATGGAGAATTTTACAAAAATACCAGTATTTCCAAATTATGAAATTCTTCCTTATGTAGATAGTAATAAGTTTCGTACTATTATAAGAAAGAAACATACAGATGAATTGTGGTATAAATTTATGGTAGTAAAAACATTTTCAAAAGAAGAACCTATTGAAAGTCAGTTTAAGAGATTTTTATCTGAATGTTATATTGCACAACATTTATTTGTTATTCATCCAACCCTATCGAATATACATGGTAATATGTTGATTGAATTAGATGAAGATCAGATGGAAGAAAGAGAAAGATTAATGAGAGATTATAGTATATCGATTAGATAAAATATCAGCGTAAGTAACTCAATGGCTAGAGTACTACACTTTTAATGTAGGAGTTGGAAGTTCGAATCTTCCCTGACGCACATAAATAATAAATTATGACTGAATTTCCTAACATTCCAATTGGCCCTTCGATATCGAAAAAGATTTATAAACATATTATGAAAAAATTGATATTTGGATCGCTGTTTTGTTTTATATGTGTTGTTTCTTTTGGTCAGGTTTCTACTTTTACAGATAGTAGAGACTCAAAAGTATATAATAAAGTAACTATTGGTACTCAGACTTGGATGGCTGAGAATCTCAATTACGAACACGATAGTTCGTGGTGTTTCAGTAATGATACTGCAGAATGTAGTACTTATGGAAGATTGTATAAATGGGAACAAGCAGATACAATCTGTCCCTCTGGATGGCACTTACCTACAGATTCTGAATGGAAGATTCTTGAAGAATATGTAGGTATGAGTTCTTCTTATAGTGATCTTACTGGTTATAGAACAAGTGGCGATGTAGGATACTATCTGAAAAGTGCCTCTTCTTGGCCTACAGGTGGATATGGGACAGACGGATATTACTTTTCCGTTTTACCTGCAGGATTTAGAAAACCCGGAGGAAACTTCACTTCTCTTGGACATAATGCTTTATTTTGGACAGCAACAGACAACGAATCAAGAGCATATGGAAGATTATTATTCTATCAAAAAGGTATAGAAAGATCTTTATTTACAAAACAATATGGTGCATCGGTTAGATGTGTCAAAGATTAGGGTATATTGTCTTCTGATGTAACGGTAGCATATCAGAATTTGGGTCTGAGTGCCAAGGTTCGAATCCTTGGAAGACAACTGGTGAGTATGGTGTTAGCGGTCAGCATACGGGATTGTGGTTCCTGAGGCGGCAGTTCGAATCTGCTTACGCACCCAACGCTTCTATAGTCTTAAGGGTAGAGATCCTGACTTGTAATTAGGGGGTCTTAGTTCGAATCTAAGTAGAAGCTCAATGGAATGATTACCAAGTTGGTCAAGGTACTGGTCTGAAAAACCAGTTATGTGTAGTTCAATTCCCACTCATTCCGCACATATAGTATTAGCTCAGTTGGTAGAGTGCTTGCTTTGGGAGCAAGAGGTCGTAGGTTCGAGTCCTACATATTATACTCTATAGTAAGAAAGTCAGGATAAATCTGACTATTTTACTACAAAAAGATGGATATTTATTTGGAAATCTGCAAAAAACATATTATCTTTGCATAAATTATAACGATATGTTAGTACGTAGATACAAAAAAATTAGTAGAAACAAACCGTGTCCTTGTGGTTCTGGTTTAAAATTCAAGAAATGTTCTTGCTACAAGGAAATTCAAGACATCAAGTACGTTGAAATTCCTCGTAAAAATAATTAAAATGACAAAAGTAGAAGCTATTGTTCAAAAGATGATAGATAGACCTTACTATCTTCTTATGGGAGCTGGTAAATTATCTGTCGCTTTCAATTGTACACGAGACGAAATCTATCAGGCGAAGATAGAGACTCGTAAATTACAACAAATGGTTCAAAAGAAAGAAGAAGAGAAACCCCAATTTATATTAAAATCCAAGTGGCAATCAGCCTCTGGTGAATGGTTAGAATCGTATCGGGCTATAGATGAAAAAGATAAACAAGTCGAACCAGCCGATATATTAAAAGTAATTGAAACTACATTACAGAGTATAGAACCTGTTCGACTTGATTTTACTCAATATGATTCTACAACAGCGTTAAATGTATGGATTGCAGATGAACATATTGGAGCAGATACAAAAAATGGATTATTTGACAACGAGTATGATTTTGAAGAACTTAACAACAGATTTGATAAGATTGTTCAGGAAATTTCAGCTTTGGCTTTCTTTGTTGGTGGATTTGACCAGATTAATCTTGGAATATTGGGTGATACTTTTGATGGTTGGGATGGAGAAACTACAAGGGGCGGACATAAACTTCCTCAATCTTTAGATAATAGACAAGCATTTGCTACCTTTTTGAATGTGTATATTCGTTTTATTGATGCACTGGTAGTCTTGAATCTTAGCAATAAGATTCATTTTTATTTTATAGCCAATAGTAATCATGGTGGAGATTTTGATTACATTGGATATAAAACATTGGAACTCTATATGTTACACAAATATCCAGATATCAAAGTAAAGATATTTGAGAAATTTGTGAATCATTTTGAATACGGATGTCATACGTTTGTGATTTCACACGGTAAAGATCAGGAAAATAGAAAATATGGATTTCCTCTTACAATTAATGAGCAGACAAAGAATTTTATTTCAGATTATATGAAATTGAATCCAATGCAACCTCATGTACATTTTGTAAAAGGAGATCTGCATAGGTCTAATCTTGATTTAGACAGGATGTGTAGTAGTCAATCATCTTTTACTTATCAGAATGTTGCCTCTGTTTTTGGGGCTTCTAAATGGATCATGGAGAATTTTGGGTCTACCATGCCTATTGTAGATTACGACATTGTAAGTAAAAATGACTACAGAGTAATGAGAGGACATATTTATCTTAAGTAAAATGTTTTCAACACAATTTTCTGAGATAATTAAACTCAATAACGCAGGAGAGTTGATTATCTTACAGCAAGTCAAAATTAGGAAATTGTTCGGAATAAGGATATCAAAATACACTTATATGAAGGAAGTAGATGATACAGAAGTACTTGGAACACTTCCTTCTAAGTCTCAGGTAATTGGATTCGTTGCACCTTCTATGATTAATACAAGAGGAGTTGAGGAACAAAATGAAGAAAGTAAAAAATTAACGAAACCTATTAGGAAAACACTTGGCAGATAGTATTTTTTCATTTACTTTTGTATAGTATTTTAAACATCTGCTGTCGTATAATGGCGAGTATGTCAGATTGTCGATCTGAAGGTTGGAGTTCGAACCTCCCAGTAGGTGCAGAGAGTTAAAAAATGAAGAAGAAGAGTTTTAATTTAATGAAGAAGAAGAGTTTATGAAAAAAATTTGTTATTTGGCCGGAGGTTTTCATTCCGAATGGCAAGAAGATACCATTAAATTTGTAGAAAATTTAGACTTTTACACTCCAAAAGGTAAATGTTTAACTACACATGGGCGTATTCCTATAGCTTCTAGTGGTATACTTGATGAAAATAATGTATATAAAGATACATTATCCGGCGAAGAATATTCTTGTTGGGATTTATATGCAATTAGAAATTCCGACATTGTGTTTGTGTATGGAGAAAAATCAAATCCGGGTTTTGGATATTTAATGGAAGCTGCTTATGCTTTTGCGTTAGGTAAAACGGTTGTAATGTGCATTGAAACACCACACGAAAAAATTCCAGATAGATACTTTGATTTCGCAAAAGCGTTTAGTAGTGTATTTTTTACTGATTATGAATCAGCAATTAACTTTTTACAATTATTGTAATGGAATTAACTAGAAAAAAATTAATAGAAGAAGTACAAGTTAGAGCTAATTATGTACTTATACACGGAGAGATCAGAAAGTTATCATCTGGACTTGTAATGGCAGGTAATAATGAACACATTGATGCAGATATTTATGATATTCATGTTGTTAAATGCGGACCTAATGTAACCGATTTAAAACCAGGCGATGAAATCTTTTTATCAAGTCTTTCTGTTGAACCTGTTCCTGTTAAGGAATGTCCTGATCTTAAGCAAGAATTTTACGGATACACCCCAGAGAGTTTCATAAAATTATTTATCCGTCATGAAAATTCCAGTAAAGAGTAACGAAAAGAAATATTTCAGACAAGTTCTGGAATTTCTATCGCCTTTAGCACCTTTTAGTACAATAAGTGGGAGAGAAAAAGATGTTCTCTCCCAATTATTATATTTTAATTGGACCGTTATTGATCTTCCTAAAGAAGATAGGGATGCTTATGTGTTTAGTAAAGCAGTTAAGGAAAAGATGCGAAAAGATTTGAATATCAGCAAACCTTCTTTTGATAATCAAATGGCAGCACTTAGAAGAAAAAGTTTCATTACTTATAATTCTATTGTTCCTAAGTTTGAGATTAAAAATCTTGACACAGAGTTAGTATTTAAATTTGTAGTAGATTAATGCGAAGAGTATGTAGTTTTATAGAATCAAACGAGTCCTTTTTACCAAGACTAATTGCTTGTTATAATGTAATTGAAAAACTTACAAGACGAAAATTAGAATTACGAATTAATGCTCTTTTGATTGAAGAAAAATGGGAAATAATAATATACGATGTATCTTGATGTTAAGTTTTTTAAGAATATAATCCGCATGTTGGAGACTAATCATAATTTAGTCAGACCAATGGAAGAAGTGACGGAAGCATGGAAATTTCATGTAGATAAGACCATTATGCAATGTAAAGAGATCATTGCTGCTGCAGAGTTTCAAGAAGAGAGAGAAGCATTATTTCAACAATTTGATGAGATTGTTACAAGATTAGATACACTGGGTTGGTATCCGATTCTTAAGAGTGAATCTTATATTGAAGATAATAATGAAGAGCAAGATAGTTAAAGTTGAAATTCACTCTGTTGCACTAAATCATCTTTTACCTGATTTTGTAGTAAATGATATTGTTGAATCGGCGTTTCATATGGTAAATGATATGATTGAAAGTTCTAATAGAGAAGCTGTAGATTTTCCAACTATATCATTAATAAATTTTGGAAAGTTCTATGTATCAGATCAAAAGAAAGAATATTTAAAAAAAAGAAACTAGAAGATGAAAGTAGAGATAGACAATCAGAAAGAGGAGTTAATCCTTCTGGAGACAGTGAGTATTGAAGATTTAATTACTTTTATTCACGAACACAAATTGGAACATTATAAGATTTCGTGTAGAAATACAATTCAAATTATTGAAAAAGAAACAATCAATAACCCACAAATCTTTCCAACTCCAATATATCCGCAAATTCCTTATTATACAAAACCTACAACTGGAGATCCGTTATCTTATGAACCTTCTATTATTTGGATGTTTTAAATAGATAAAGAATCTCCTATGTTTATTTGGAGTTCTAAAAATTTAGGTTTATAATTATATGAATTTATTCGAATTAAATAATGAACATAGGGTCATTATTCAACCAGAAGCATATGCGTTGGAGCCCTTTAAAAAAATATGGGATCGAGACAAAACTAAAGATAAGTCAGTAGCTATTGCCGAACTGGCTTATATTTATTATACGTGTGATTTTAAATCAGATTTTCGTACTATTAGCGACATACAAAAAAGAAGTGAAGAAATAAAGAAATATTTAGGATTTCCTAAAGGACATACAATCGATAATGTAGTAAAAGTTGCAATGGATTTTTATTTAGATAAGAGTAGTACAGTTACTATGTTATTATTGGATGATATTTATATTTCTATAGATAAACTCAGAGAATATTTTCGCGGAGTAGATTTATTAGAATATGACGATAAGGGTAAACCTGTTCACGATGTAACTAAATTAACTCGTAGTATTGAATCTGTTGCAAAAATTATAGAGAGTCTAAAACTCTTGGAAGATAAGGTTCGTGGTGAAATGATCGATAAGGGTTTGAGAGCTGGTAGAAAGAAAGGTATGTACGAAGATGCTTAATAGCCAAGAGATTGCCGATATTATTCAAAGGGAAATTGTTGACGAATTACCTTCCGATATATATAGTGATATCGTTGAAGCAATAGATCAAATTGCTTTATTAAGTAACTTCTTAAATCCCAAACGATTGAGAGCAAAGGATCTTGAAAAAGATCATAAAGGAAGAATTATTGTCGATATTACCAAACCACATATTCTTGAAAATACAAATTATTTTAGACCTTTAGCGTTATATTTTCAGAAACATGGTTGTTATACGCATATATTTCCAAATCCAGCACCTGCATCAGAATATCGTCAATTCTGGGATGAACAAAGAAGAAGATGCATTGATGGATATATAAGAGAATCTGATGGTGAATGGATTCCCGGATATTATTATTTTTATTTGAATTTTTCTCCTATTCTTTTAACTAAAGTAATAGAAGGTAATGATTCTAAAAGCAATACAATACGATCGGAAAGAATCGTGGATTTTCCTGATTTTTGGGATGGAGATTATTTGTTTTTTCATTATGTAGAACAAGGAGAGAGAGATGGAGAATATGGTAACGTATTAAAAACCAGAGGTAGAGGATTTTCTTTCAAGGTGGGTTCTATGTTTGCGCGAAATTATTATTTCTTTGCAAAATCTCGTTCTTACGCAATGGCGAGTGAAACAGAATATTTGATTAAAGACGGTATTTTAACTAAATGTTGGGATGTACTGGATTGGGTAGATGAACATACCCCGTTTGTAAAAGCAAGAGATAAAAAGAATACAGATTTACATAGAAGAGGTTCTTATATTGATCCGGAAGATAAACTTGAGAAAGGTTCAAAATCTGAGATTATTGGAGTCACTCTTAAAGATAATCCACAAAAAGCCAGAGGTAAGAGAGGTAAATTAATTGGATGGGAAGAATCCGGAGCATTTCCACATCTGGCAACTGCTTGGTCTATTGCGCGAATGTCTCTTGAAGATGGGCGTAGAGTGTTTGGTTATATGTGTGCTTTTGGTACAGGTGGTACAGACGGAGCTAATTTTGAGTCTGCGTTAAAATTCTTTTACAATCCAGACGGATATAGAATTAAGAAAGTACAGAATGTATATGATAAAACTCGTGGACAAGGATATTGTACTTTTTTCTTTCCAGAATATATGAATCGTGCTGATTGTTATGATAAAGAAGGTAATTCTTTAGTAATGAAAGCATTAGTAGAAATCTTTGTAGATAGAAAGAAAATTAAAGACGGTACTACTGATCCACACGCTTTAACTCAAGAAAAGGCAGATAGACCTATTACACCAGAAGAAGCAGTAATGAGAAAAGAAGGAACTCTTTTCCCTGTTGCTGATTTAAAAGAAGTTAGGGCTATGATTATTCCACAATTAGATAAATTTGTTTCCGGACATTATATAGGAGATTTAATTATTAATTCTGAAGGATTAGTTAAATGGCAACCTAATCCCGAATTACGAGTAGTACGAGAATTTCCAATTAGAGATAATCTCAATAAAATCGGTGCTCTCGAAATATTCGAATTACCCAACGATTATAAACCCAGAGGTAGATATATTGTGGGAATTGACCCTGTTGATGATGATCATTCTACAACCAATTCTTTATGCTCTTTATTTGTATTTGATACGTTTACAGATAGAATTGTTGCTGAATATACAGGAAGACCTTTATTTGCTAATGATTTCTACGAATTAGCACTTAGAACATTAAAGTTTTATAACGCAATCGGTAATTATGAAAATGACAAAAAGGGTTTATATGGGTATTTTCTGCAAAGAAATTGCTTACATCTTTTATGTGATAATCCAAGAATTTTATCCGAAATGGATATGATAAAGGGAGAGAATTATGGTAATAAGAAAAAAGGTACTCCTTCTGGAGTAAGAATTAATCAATGGGGAAGAAGATTACAAAGAGATTGGATGTTATCAAAAGCCATTAGTTCGGATGAAACCGAAATGCTCAATTTACACAGAATAAGAAGTATTGGTTATATAGAGGAATGTATTGAGTGGAATATAGACGGTAACTTCGATAGAGTATCGGCAATGGGTATGTTAATGATTCTAAGAGAAGAAATTAGGAAATATAGCGATAATTTAAAAAATACTGATAATACTCCAAAGAGTTCATTTAGAGAGAGTATGCAGAAATTTATCCAGAATGATATTAGCTATAAATCTGGCTCTTTTCAACCACGCTTTCCTTTCAATTAACAAACTTTATGAGAAATCCTATTTTATCTTTGTAGAAAATTTTTTGATATGAACGGTTTATACAAAGAGGTTGTATTTCCAAGACAAAGGATTTCTACTAACCAAAAAACAAAAGTATGGTTTCAGAAGTGTATTGATGCAGCTATCAATAATACAGTAACCATGTATACTCGCGAACCTAATCGTAGGTCACGACATCAAAAATCAGTTCTTCGTAATCTTGCTGATGGTAAACTTGATCCTAAAGATATCGAGAATAGTACTGCTTTCGCAGATTATCAAAATATAGGTACTTATCAGAAATTACAGAATTATCCTTTAGCTAAACCAAGAATAGATTTACTAGTCGGTGAATCAGCCAATAGAAGATTTGATTGGATGGTTAGGGTATTAAACGATGATTCTATTTCCGAAAAAGAAGAACAAATTAAAGATAGATTATTTACCATTTTAACTGAAGCGATTCAGAACCCTAATTTATCTGATGAGGAACTTAATAAAAGATTAGTTAAACTGGAGAGATGGAAAAAATATGAATTACAAGATGTTCGTGAAAGAAGAGCTTCTCATATTTTAACACATCTGTTTAGAGAAATGCATCTTGATCTTTTATTTATGCAGGGTATGGATAATGCTTTAGTGGAAGGGGAAGAAGCATATTGTGTCGATGTAGTTGCAGACGAACCTATTGCAAGACGAGTAAATCCACTTAATATATACACAATCAGATCTGCAGATAGTATTTATTTGGAAGATTGTGATATTATTGTAGAAGATGAATATAAACCAATAGGTTATGTAATAGATACTTATTATGAATATTTAACTCCTAGTGATATCGATAAGATTGAAGGAAAAAGTAATGGTATCTCTACTGGAGATAATATTGGATTTACCAATACTTATCCTGCTCTTCCATCTGCTATGTTTGTAGATGATCTTTCGACAGATACAGAATGGAGAGATTTCTTTGCTTATGGTTCTTCTCTACCTTTTGGTGGAGCTTTTGATACAAATGGAAATGTAAGACATAGTCGTGTAGTGTGGAGATCTCTTAGAAAGTTAGGAATTGTTGAACGATACGATGAGAATGGTATTCCCGATGATGAGATTGTGGATGAATCTTATGTAGTTGATCCTTCTATGGGAGAAAAAGTAAGATGGTTTTGGGTAAATGAATGGATGGAAGGTACCCGTATTGCAGAAGATATTTATGTAAAAATGCAACCAAGACCTATCCAATTTAGAAGAATGGATAATTTGTCTGCTGGAGGCTCTGGTTATGTAGGAACTATTTATCCTGAGTCTTTAATGGAAATATTAAAACCATATCAGTATCTTTATATTCTGATTATGGAACAATTTAAGAAAGCATTAAAAGCTTTCCGTCCACCAATGGTAGAATTGGATTTTGCTAAAGTACCTGACGATTGGACATTTGAACAATGGATGTATTACGCTGAACAAAAAGGATGGTTAGTTGTAGACTCTTTCAAGGAGGGAACCAAAGGCGAATCAACTGGTAAATTGGCTGGTAATTTCAATACTACAGGTAAATCCTATAACAATCTGGATATGGGAACCTATATCAATCAATTGGTTGTAATGTTACAATTTATTGAGAGACAAATTGCTATTATTTCCGGTGTAACAGATCAGAGATTAGGACAAATCGATAATAGAGAAACAGTAGGTGGTGTTGAAAGATCGGTAACTCAAAGTTCTCATATTACAGAAAAATTATTTAAGTTACATGATAATACCAAACTACGTGTATTACAGGCATTACTTGAAACTGCTAAATATGCTTGGCGTAATAAAAAATCAAAGAAAGTTCAATATGTATTAGATGATTTATCTACTCAATTATTTGAATTAGATGGTCAGCAATTCAACGAATCTGAATATGGATTGTTTGTTACTAACGCCACACAGGATACACAACTATATGATTCAATCAAGAGTCTTGCGTTAGGTATGATTCAAAACGATAAGATGAATATGAAAGATTTGATGACTATTCTTACTTCACCAAGTATTGCTGTAATGAGAAGAGAACTTGAGTTATCAGAAGAACAAAGAGATAAACAAGCTCAGGAACAATTCCAAGCAGAACAAGAAACAGCAAGAATGACTATTGAACAAAGAAGTACAAGCGAACAATTAGAAAGAGATTTAATTGAGAGAAATAATATAAGAGATAATGAGACTAAATTACTCATTGCTCAACAGTCTGGAAAGAAAGAAATTGAAACAGAACTTCCCGAAAATGACGATAATGTAGCTTTACAGAAATTAAGACAAGAGAGAGAAAAATATACTCGCGATCTTGATTTAAAGAAAAAACAATTAGATGAAACTATTCGTCATAATAAGGAAACAGAGACAACACAACGAATAAGTGCTAAGAAAAAGCCGAGTACTTCTAATAACTAATGTGCTATAATTTCAACAAAAAGACTAATAAAAAACATTAGATAATAATAAAAAAAGAGTGATTTGTTTATATATTTGCAACATAATTAAAAAAAATAACAATGGCTAAAAAAGAAGAAGAAGAAGTCTCGTTATTTGATGATTTAGATTTTGCTGGTTTTGATGAAGATGAAGATACTTTTATCCAAAAAGCAGATGATAAAGAAGATGATAATGAGGATAAGGAAGATATAAAGAAAAAGAAAACTCCAGAAAAGGAGAATGAGTTCTTTGAAGTTGATTCAGATGAGTCTGAAGAAGAAACAGATACGGATACAAAGGTAGATGAAGAAGAACAAGAAGAGAAAGAAAAAGACGCAAAACACAAGAAGGATACTCCCTCTGACAAAAACTCTTCTTCTTCATTTTTACAGGTTCTCGCCAAATCTTTGTATGAAGAGGGAGTACTTTCTTCTTTTGATGAAAAAACAGAAATAAAAAAAGCATCTGACTTTATTGAAATAATCAATAATGAAATTGTAACAAGCGTAGAAGCTTATAAAGCAGAACTTCCTGAAGAGATTAAAACTCTGATTGATGTATATGAAGAAGGAGTTCCTCTTGATAAGTTATTGAATGTTAGATCTAAAAAGATCGAATATTCTCAAATTGCAGCAGATAAGTTATCAGAAAATGAAGATTTGATGAAACAACTTATTCGTGAAGATTTAAAGAATAGAGGGTATGAAGATGATGACATTAAAGAAAAACTCTCTGATATTGTAGCTCTTGATAAAACAGAAATAGAAGCCAAAAAAGCATTATCTTCTCTGAAAAAGAAACAAGAGAATGATGAAAAAACTCTTGTTGAATCTGAAAAGAAAAGAAGAGACGAAGAGATTAAAAAGAGAGATGCCAATATTGTTGCAATGAAAGATGCAATAGAAAAGACAAGCGAATTTGCTGGTATACAACTTACCAAACAACATAAACAGGAAATATTCAATAATTTGATGAAACCTGTTGGTGAACTTAGTGGAAGACCAGTAAATGCGATTACTAAAGCTCAGGCTGAGAATCCTGCAGAATTTCAGAAAAATCTCGCAATGGCGTGGACATTAACAAAAGGTTTTACTGATTGGAGTTCTTTTGGTAAAGTAACTAAGAGCAAAACCTTATCAGAACTAGAAGAAGCAGCAAGAAAGACAGCAGAGAAAATTAAACCGGGAAAAGTAGTTCGTGGAGAAATAGATGATGAAGATAACGAATCTCCCGGTGGATTTTTAAAGAATATAAGACTATAAAACCCTTTTTTAATTAATATTATATGAAACTCTTATTGCAAGAATTTCAGCCTAAAGAATGGGGTGGGTTGACAACCGCTAATCACCTTGGAGCAGCTTATTTGACTGAACCTCAGAAAGCTTCTAAGATGGTAACGCTAATCTGGCAACAAAACTCAAACTTTGCTGATCTTGGAGACTATCTTAGTAAGATAGCTACTCCTTTGTATCTGGATACAGATGATATGTTTACTTGGGACTTAATGGCTGGTGGAGAAAAAAATATTCCATTGGTTGAAGCTCGTGTAGACGGAACTGCTGTTACTGCTAGCTCAAAAGCTGGTATTGGTTATTCACAATTTGAACTCGTATTTAATGAAGCTTATTTCTTCGATGTTAACATCATCATAGGACATAAGCACGAATATCAAATTCAAATTCTAGAAGAACCTGTTGCTGAAGGTACTAATTATGTTTACAAATGCAGTCTGATAACTGGCGATCCAAGTTTATTCATTCCTTATGAAGAACTGGTTGTTGGTAAAAGATTTAGCAAATTGTTCTCTGGTGTTGAAGCAACATTGTCTAAAAAAGGTGGTAAAGTAAATTATACTTCACCTTTTAAAATGAAGAACTATTTCTCTCGTTTGAGAATGGAAGATGTAGTTCCAGGTAATATGATTTCCCGTCCTCTTGGTGTTTCTTTCCAATTGAAAGAACATAGAAGCGGTGAAGTTAAAACTGTTACTACTTGGCAAGATTATCGTGATTGGGAATTTGAACGTCAGTACAGGTATGAAAAGAATAATATGATTTATTATTCAAGACTTAATGTTGCTGCTGATGGTACTTTCAAAAATAAAGGTAAGTCGGGTTATGAATATGAGCAGGGTGCTGGTATCCGTCAACAGATTGAATCAGCTAACACTGTATTCTATCCTACGGATAACTTTGATGTTGATTGGGTAACTAATCTGTTACTCGATCTGTCAATTAACCGTAAACCTTTCGATTCAAGGGAATTTGTATTTAGAACTGGTGAACGTGGTATGGTTCAGTGGAGCAGAGCTCTTGAATCAAAAGCACAATTGTATACTCCATTACACGATAGTACTCGTATTATTGCTAATGGTAATACAATGACCTATAAAGGACAGTTCCTTGAGTATTGGGGACCGCAAGGTATTAAGATCACTATTATGCACGATCCAATGAAAGATGATTCTATCACTCATAAGATTCTGCATCCTAATGGTGGTCCGGCTGAATCCTATACCTATGATATTCTTGACGTTGGTACATCTGATGGTGAACCTAACATTAGAATGGTATTCCAGAAAGGTATGGAAGATATTCGTGGATATGAGCCTGGTCTGCGCGATCCTTTTACTCCTAACGGTAAGATGAAAATCATGAGTACTTCAACCGATGGTTATAAACATCACAGAATGTTTGTTGGTGGTGCTATGGTTAAAGATCCGACCCGTTGCTTAGTGCTGAAACCAAACGTATTAGCATAATTATTTTGAAGGGTACGATACATATCGTGTCGTACCCTTTTTTTACTTTTTAACATTACAACGAAATGAAGAAAGAAGAGTTAGAAGATGTAATGGTCGAGAATCCGTTGCAGAACAAGAAGATAGCTATTTGTCCTATTTATCGTGAGGGAGGATGGCTTACGAAAATTAATAAAAATCACGATGGAGCCTTCCTGTTTACAGGTGCGAAATTTGGCATTAAAGGTGTTCCTTATGATGCATCCAAGAGAACGTATGTTGATCCATTGACAGACGAAGAAAAGAAATATTTTGTTCAGCCTGAAGTTGGTTTGGGAATTAAAATCGAAGATTTATCTATTCACAAAGAAAAGAATTTCTGGTCAAAATTTGAAGTTAATTTAACTCGTGATCCTATCGTACTTGATTTGAATAATCCACTCGATTATCTGAGATATAAATTTTTGCTTTGTCAAAAAGATATTATTTCTCCTACTTGGGGAAAAAGATTCGAGAAAGGTACTTATAAATTTAGTATTAAGGACGATGAAGCAGATCAAGAAGAAGCTATCGGCAATATTGATCTGGAAATGGAAGTAATGAGTTATTTCAACAATATCCAGAATTCTATTAGAAAAATGTCAGCATTGCTTACCATGTATTATGCAAAAACGAATCAGGCAAAAAGAGTTCCGGCTAATGCTACGACTTCTTTTTTAAAGACAGAATTGCATAAACTTATCAAAAGCAACTTAAAAGATATTCATGATATTATATCCGATCCACATTTGAATGAAAGAGTACTTGTTACTCAAGCAGTTGAAAGTGGTGCTATCAGTAAATTATCTGCAAGCGAATATCAAATTGTAGGTGAAGAAGATAAATTAAATTTGAGAGAACTCTTAGAGTTCCTTCGTAATAAGAAAAACCAAGCCATTCGTGCTAAGATTGAAGCTCAGTTAGAAAATCAAGCATAATGACATCAGCTCAAATGATTACTAATTTTCTCTTGGAGTATGACAGGGTATCATCCCTGTCAGCTCCAGGATATGAAAATTCTGAAATTTTATATTTTTTGAATAAATCTCAATTTGATCTGGAAGATCAATTGTATACATCAAAACAATGGGGACTTCTTACTTCTCTTGTAAAAACACAAACGTATGCTAAGGGAGGAGGGTGGACTGCAGCACTTAGATATGATAGTACAGTAGAATTAGACTTAACGAGCGGAACTAGTAGATTTCTATATTATATTAATGCGTATTGTTCTGTAACAAGAAGTGGATTTCCAACTATTAGTAATGCTAAAATATTACGAGCAGAAAATATTACAAAAGAACAAGTTCCACAATTTGTAGCTGCTGGTTTAAGTGTTCCTATCTTTAGATTTCCTAAAGCATATTGGGATGGAATAAAATTATTAATCATGTATGATGGATATACTACAATGGGTGATAATATTTATGTGGAATATTTAGCTAGACCTAAAACATTAGTAACATCCGTATCTGATGTTGATAATGAAGCAACCACTTGTGAATTACACGAGAGTCTTCATGAAGAAATTGTAACTCGTGCAGTTAAATTTGCTCTTACAGCAACCGATCCACAAAAAGCAGCATTAACCACTCAAATTAATAACGCATGACCGTAGCAGAAATGAATCATAGTTTTCTATTGAAAGCGAAAGTTTTAGATAGAACTGACATACCAAATCCTCTGTCTTTTGATACTATTGCTTTATTGAATGTAGCGCAAAATATGGTTATGGATGAATTAGTAAATGCTAAGAGATTTGATCTATTAAGACCAGTTACTGAATCTGTTTTAACCGCAAAAGCAAGTTTTGAAGCAACTTATAATCCGGGAATTAATACGGATGGAGATAGTACAAATGTTCCAGTGGGTGTAATCAAATTGAGTTCTCTGTCTACCAGTGTTATGTCTTATAGAAATTATGTAAGAAGTCAATCTAAAGTAACTCGTACAGTTGCTCCAACAATTGCTAGTGCAATCTTTGTACAAAATGAAGAAATTCCTAAAGAATTACTTAGCGATTTTGAGACTAGTGGAGTCAATTATCCTATTTTTTCAAATCCAAAATGTTTTGTTGAAGGAGATTATTTGATTGTAGTTGCTGATTATTATACAGATATTACACATATACTTACGACAGTTATACGATATCCTAAAGGACTTGATCTATCAACAGCCAATACTACATTAGCAACAACATCGGAATTACCTACATTGGTTCACGATATGATTGTTGACAAGGCTGTTCAATTATATAACGAAACTATTAATATCAACGATTTAAAGAGAAAGGAATAAGATATGTTAGTAGTTGATATGCAAAGAAATTTATTTCTTAAAATACATTCTCTTGATCGTACCGAAATTAAAGATATTAAATCATACGATACTTTAGCTTTATTAAATCAAGCGCAAGAAATATTAATTGATAAATTAATCGCAGAGGAACGATATGGTGATTTAAGACCCATTACGGCTAATTCTGTTGTAGCGTCTGGTAGTTTTGTAACATCTGGAACTTTTGAATCTGGTATTGATGGAGCAAAGGTTGTAGATTTAGCCGCACTTACTGCCTATCGTACTTATCTCAGATCTCAATCTAAGTTGACAAGAACATATGCACCTACCGTTGCTGCAGGTACTTATACTCAAAACAAACCCATTAGAAAAGAAGATGTATTTAGGTTTGAAACAAACGGAACCAATAAACCTATTTTTCCAAATCCAAGAACTATTGTGAATGGAAAATATCTTATTGTAATTCCAGACGGATATAGTACAATTACTGATATTGATGTTATATATGTGAAAACTCCTACTGCTTTGGTTATTAGTACTCCGGCATCTGATACATCAGAACTTCCTGCTTATTTACATGCACAAATTGTAGATATAGCTGTAGAGTTATCGAGACAGACAGTAAACATTAATGATATTAAAAATAGATAAAGATGAATGCAGTAGAAATGCAACACAGTCTCGAAAGTAAAATAAGAGGATTAAATATTGAAGAAATATTCTTCGATACTTATCGTAGTCAAAAATTACTTAATGAAGCACAAGATAAATTTGTAGATAAATATGCTCCTTTATATGATACAAGTGAAGAAGCGAGAAAAAAATTAGACGTGTTGGTAAAACACGCTGCTCCTACAATTAGTGCTGCGGGTGCTTCAAATTTAATAAACGGTTATTTTGTAACTCTTCCAACAGATACTAGATGGATATTGATGGAATTGGCTACAACATCTACTGCAGTATTAAAAGTAAAACCAATCAAATATGATTCATACTTGATTGAAAAAGACAATCCTTTTAAAAAACCTGATTCTTCTCTAGTATGGAGAATAGATTATGGTGCTGGTTCTTTACAACACGAATTAATTACCGATGGTGTAGTAACACTTACCGAATATAAAATAAGATATATTTCAAATCCATCCGCAATTGATTTGTTTGCTAACACATCTTGTTCTTTGTTAGCTAAAGATCATGAAGAAATTGTTAATATTGCTTTATCTTTACTCAACATAAAACAAAATGAATAAGATCATGTATAATTTGTTCTCCAATAAAGCAAGAATGGAATATATTAAAAATCAAGAAGAGGTTGTAACTCAAGTAAAACAATCATTTGAAAAACTAGTTATTACACTTAAACAAAAAGAACAAAATAATACATTCTTGAGTAAATTTGTAAGCGATACAAATTGTTATTTATATGTATCTAGAATATCAGATCATAAAATTGTATGGATTAGTGAATATGTAAGAAAAACTTTTGGTGATGTAATTGGACAAATTTGTTATGAGGTATTTCAAAATCTTTTGAATCCTTGTGATTTTTGTGATGTAAAATCAAAAATACAAGAAGAAGGAAAAGAATATACACGAATTTTTCACAACAAATCTTTACATAAAGTATTTTTTATTATTGATGTGGTATATGTAATAGAAGGAGAAAAATATAGATTTGAGAAAGCAATCGATATTACTAATCAAATGCCAATATTAAAGCAAATTTCTAAATCGTTTGTAAATGGAAACTAATGAAGTATTACAACAATTTTCTACTGCTGTTGACAAATTACTTACAGTTCAGGCAACACAACAAAATAAAAGATTTGAATGGGCAAAAGTACTTGTTGGACTTTCTCCTTTTCTAATTGGTAGTGCAATTGGAGTCATTGTTACATTTACAAACTTACAGAATAAAATCGATACGTTTGGAGATACAATTAAACAATTACAAACAGAAGTAAAAAACAATTTAGATCAGATGAAAACAGACGAGAATAATCGGGCTATTAAAGTGGATTATAATTTTGATTTAATTCAACGTACTCATTCAGATTTAAGATTTATTGATACCAAGAATTTGAATTAGCTATATCAAAAAGAAAAAACATATAAATATCAATAAAAAGATAGTGAATTACAGGTAATTGTGTTTTATATTTGTATTTTAATTTAATAACTTAACATTATGACTCTTTCGAAAATTACGAAAAAATTTACTGATTATACTACTCCAGAAGATGTAGTTCCTGTTTTATCGAGGGAATACAATTTGCTGGTAGATGCAGTAATTGCTGCTGAAGAGAGTTCGGATATTGCGTTGAAGGCTGATATTGCGAGCCCTACGTTCACTGGCACAGTAACGGTTCCGGCTACTGGTGTAACATTTACATCTAATGGAACTCTGGTTCGTTCTGGT
>Ga0172375_10004319_pt1 | contig 21056 bp, 21 predicted proteins | sample LakKiv1m_FD_114537 | JGI IMG/M metagenome (GOLD analysis project Ga0172375, IMG submission 114537) | Freshwater microbial communities from Kabuno Bay, South-Kivu, Congo - kab_092012_11.1m | ecosystem: Environmental > Aquatic > Freshwater > Lake | place: Democratic Republic of the Congo...
TCTACCCCCTTTTTATTGTCACCAGTCTAACATTATAACTGGTAGCGTTTTAGGGGGGCACGTCATCAGTGGCAAACGGTTCGGGATGCTTCCAACTTGGTAGCGGGGGTTGGATTTGAACCAACGACCTTCGGGTTATGAGCCCGACGAGCTGCCACTGCTCCACCCCGCGCCATATTTCAGTATCGTACATACCCGTTGTAAATGTCAAGAATTCCAGCCTGCCGGAACAGGGAACACGCCTCCGCCCCGCCTGCGGACAGGTTGCATCACCCCTCCAGTTATGTTATACTGTCCCTGTTGTTAGAAAAGTGGGTGTGATTCCCACTTTTTTTCTTGATGTGAAACTGATACGGAGGCTTGGTCTGAGATGAAAAGCGAGTTTCTCCTCGCTATCACCCAGTTATCGGCGGAGAAAAACCTGCCTAAGGAAACTGTCATCACGGCAGTGGAATCGGCGCTCGTTTCCGCTTACCGCAAGGAAGATAGCTTCGCCCCCAACCAGAATATCGCCGTCAAAATTAACCGCACCACCGGCAGAGTCGAAGTCTGGGCGGAAAAAACCGTCGTGGACAAAGTCACCGACTCCCGCAGCCAGATGACACTGGCGGAAGCCAAGCGTTTCAAGGCTGACGCCAAACTGGAAGACTTGCTGCTGGTAGAAGCCACCCCGCAGAACGCCGGGCGCATCGCCGCCCAGACCGCCAAGCAGGTCATTCTGCAACGCCTCCACGAAGCGGAACATTCCGCCATTTTCGAAGAATACGCCGGCAAATCCGGCGATATCGTCTCCGCCATTATCCAGCGCATCGAAGCCCGCCAGGTCATGCTGGACCTCGGCCGGGCGCAGGCGGTTTTACCCCCGCAGGAGCAAATCCCCACCGAGCGCTACCGCATCGGGCAGCGCCTCAAGGTCTATATGGTGGAGGTTGCCAAGACCGCCAAAGGGCCCAAGGTTATCGTCTCCCGGTCGCATCCGGAACTATTAAAACGTCTCTTTGAACTGGAAATACCGGAAGTTACCAACGGCACCGTGGAAATCAAGTCCGTGGCGCGTGAAGCCGGCTTCCGCAGCAAAGTAGCCGTCGCCGCCCGGCAGCCTGGCATTGACCCGGTCGGTTGCTGCGTCGGCTTGCGCGGTATCCGCATCCAGAATATCGTCAGCGAACTCAACGGTGAAAAAATTGATGTCGTCCAGTGGAACCCGGACGCGGGGACATTCATCGCCAACGCCCTCAGCCCGGCGCAGATTACCGCCGTGGAACTGCACCGCGCCGAAGGTCTTGCCACCGTCATCGTGCCGGATAAACAGCAATCGCTGGCTATCGGCAAGGAAGGGCAAAACGCCCGTTTAGCCGCCAAATTGACCAACTGGAAGATAGATATTAAACCCGCTTCGGTCTGGGAAGCGGAACGCGCTGCCCGTCCGGCGGAAGCGGAAGCTGTCGCCACGGCAGAAGAAACCCCGGCGCCGGTCGCCGCCGCCGTTGACGAAACGGCCGCCGCGGAAGTCCCCGAAACGGTAGCGGAAGCCCCGGCGGCAAAACCCGCCGAGGAAGAAACCGCCCAGCCGGTTAAGTTTGAAATCCCGGCCGCCCCGGTGAAACGCGAGTTGCGCTTCGCCGAAGAAATCCTCGGTACCCCGGCGCGTGATGACAGCAAAGCCGCCAAGAAGAAAAAGAAAGGCGCTCCCGGCAAGGAACGTGAAACTGAAGGACCGCGCCTGCGTAAAGGGCGCCGGCAGGAAATCGACATCGGAGATGAAGAAGACTATTGAAAAACCGCCCCGGCACCTCCCCCAGCGCACCTGCGCGGCGTGCCGCCAGGTCAAGCAGAAGCGGGATTTAGTCCGCCTCGTCAGAACCGCGGAAGGGAGCGTGAAGGTGGATGAAAAAGGACGGCAGCCGGGCAGAGGCGCCTATCTCTGCCGTGACCGCGCCTGCTGGGAAAACGGGTTGAAAAATAACCGCCTCGAAGTCGTCTTGAAATGCCGGTTGACCCCGGCCGACCGCCAGCTTCTGGCAGAATATAAAGAACAACTCTAACGGGGAGTAAAGTGGTGAGCCAGGACAGAGATAATCTGAACGTAAAACCGAATAACGATAAGACCCCGGCTGGCGCATCACCCAAAGCCGCGCCCATTGAGCTGGCGCCCGCCTCCACGGTCCGGCAGCTCTCCGACGCGTTCAATGTTTCCCCCGTGGAAATCATCAAACGGTTGATGAAAACCGGCATTATGGCGAACATCAACCAAGTGGTAGATTACAAAACGGCGGCAACTATCGCCACCGATTTGGGTCTGGAAACGCGGCTCAAGCACCGCCCGGTGAAAAGCTCCCTCACGGCGGAATTGAAACAACAGCAAAAAGCCCAGACCGGCGAACTGGCAGGCGGGCTCGTGCTGCGCCCCCCCGTCGTAACCATTATGGGGCATGTCGACCACGGTAAAACCAAACTGCTGGACGCCATCCGCAAGACCAACGTGGTGGACACCGAAGCCGGGGGCATCACCCAGCATATCGGCGCCTACCAGGTGGAAGTCAACGGACAAAAAGTTACCTTCCTCGACACCCCCGGTCACGAAGCCTTCACGGCGATGCGTGCCCGCGGCGCCCAGGTTACGGATATTACCGTACTGGTAGTGGCGGCGGATGACGGCGTCATGCCGCAGACGCTGGAAGCCATTTCTCACGCCAAAGCCGCCGGGGTCCCGATTGTCGTCGCCATCAACAAAATCGATAAACCCGGCGCCAATCTTGACCGTATCAAACAGCAACTGGCGGAAGCCGAACTGGTGGTGGAAGACTGGGGCGGCGACGTCATTGCCGTGCCGGTGTCCGCCCGCGAGAATATCGGCATCCCCGAACTGCTGGAAAACCTGATGATTGTCGCCGAGATGGAAGAACTGAAAGCCGACCCCAATAAACCGGCGGAGGGCACCGTCATCGAAGCCAAGATGGACCGCACCCGCGGCGCCCTCTTCACGGTGCTCGTCAGTTCCGGCACGCTGAAAGAAGGCGACGTGCTGGTCGTCGGCGGGAACTGGGGGCGTGTCAAAGCTATGTTTAATTACGCCGGCAAGCGGATTAAACGCGCCCCTCCGTCCACTCCCGTCGAGGTGCTCGGTCTCAGTGTCGCGCCCCAGGTCGGCGATGTGATGACCGTGGTCGACGATGAAAAAGCGGCGCAGGTGCTGCTGGAAAAGAGACGGCAGGCGGCGGAAACAGAAGCCGCGGCGGCGAAAGCCGTGAATTTGAGCAATGTCTTCGACCAGATTAACGCCGGCAAAGTGCAGGAACTGGCGATTATTTTGAAAACAGACGTGCAGGGCAGCCTCGAGCCGATTAAGAACTCCCTGGAAAAAATTTCCACCGATGCCGTGAAGGTACGCATTATCCACAGCGGCGCCGGGAACATTACCGAAAGCGATATTATGCTTGCCATCGCCTCTAAAGCCGTGGTCATCGGCTTTAATGTCAGCGCCGAACCGGGCGCCAAGAAACAGGCGGAACGGGAAGGTATCAGCATTCGTATTTACAGCATTATCTACAATATGGTGGAAGATGTCGAAAAAGCCCTGAAAGGCATGCTGGCGCCGACCGAAGTGGAAGTGGTGGACGGCCACGCCGAAATCCGCGCGATTTTCACCGCCGGCAAGAAAGAAAAGATTGCCGGGGTAATGGTAACCGAGGGCAAAGTCAGCCGCGGCAACCGGGTGCGGGTGGTGCGTAAAGGCAAGATTCTGCACACCGCCGCCGTCAGCAGCCTGCGGCGTTTCAAAGATGATGTCCGTGAAGTCGCCGCCGGCTACGAATGCGGTGTTGGCGTGGAGGGCTTCAGCGATTATCAGGAAGGCGATGTCCTGGAGTTCTTCCACAACGAAAAATCAGGTTAAGGAGGCTGGAAATGACGCACCGTTTGGAACGCCTGAACAGTCTCTTAAGGCAAGAAATCAGTGAAATGCTGCAGCGCCAAGTCAAAGACCCCAGACTTGGCAGTTTTATTTCTGTGACATCCGTGGAAATCGCCCCGGACTTGAGCTTCGCCAAGGTTTTCGTGAGCCGTTTCGGCACCGAAGAAGAAAAAAAAGGCACGCTTGACGCCCTGAACGCGGCTGCCGGGTTCTTCCGCCATGAGCTGGGCGAGCGTATGAAAGCCCGCCGGGTCCCGGAACTCAGCTTCCGCATCGATGATACGATTGAAAAAGCCGACCGCGTGCTGCGTATTATGGACCGCCTGCAGGCGGAAGAAGACGTCGCTTAGAAACTGATGGACGGGATTTTAAATATCAACAAGCCCTCCGGCAAGACCAGCTACAGCATAGTGGCGCTGGTTAAGCGCTTGACCGGGGAAAAAAGGGTGGGGCACGCCGGTACCCTGGACCCGCTGGCCAGCGGCGTTTTGCCGGTCTGCCTGGGTCAAGCCACCCGGCTGGTGGAATACCTGATGCCCGCCACCAAGACCTATCTGGCAGAAATCGAGCTGGGCATTACCACCGATACTTTCGATATGGAGGGCAAGGTGATGACCCGCCGTGATTTCTCCGCCGTCACCCCGGAGAAAATCGCCGCCGTCTTACCGGAATTTTGCGGGCGGATTGCACAGAAACCGCCCGTGTACAGCGCTCTGAAACAGCAGGGACAGCCGTTGTACAAACTGGCGCGCGCGGGGGTTAATGTCGAAGTGAAAAGCCGCCCCGTGAACATTGAAAGCATTACCCTCAAAGACTGGCACGCGCCGGTGCTTACACTGGAAGTAGTCTGCGGCAAAGGCACCTACATCCGCTCCCTGGCAAACGATATCGGCGAAGACCTGGGTTGCGGCGGCGCGCTGCGTAACTTGACCCGCACCCGGGTGGGAATTTTTCATTATGCCGCCGCCGTCACCCCGGAGCAATTACAGCAGGCCTGCGCCGCCGGCTATTGGGAAAATCTGCTTTATCCTCTGGATAGCATTATCGAGGATTGGCAGACCGCCGTGGTGAGCGGGGAAACCGCCAAAAACATCGTTAACGGCGTCCCGGTGGCTTTAGCCGCGGGCACCGCTCCCGGTTACGCGCGGGCTTACGGGACCGACGGCCTGCTGCTGGCGGTCATGCGCTACGATATGGAAAAACAACTCTGGCAACCGGAAAAAGTGTTCCGTAGCTTGACACCACCCGACCTATGTGGTACGAATAATAGTCGGGCTTGTTGCGGGGGTTGTGAGGATAAATGTCCCCAGGCTCTGGGAGCCGGGACTTGAAATTGGAGGGCGAACAGCTAAATGGGTAAAATTAACGTTGCCATTATCGGCGTGGGGAATTGCGCCTCTTCTCTGGTGCAGGGCGTCCATTTCTACCAGAACGCCAATGAAAACGACTTCGTGCCGGGGTTGATGCACGTCAACCTGGGAGGCTATCACATCCGCGATATCAACTTCGTCGCCGCCTTCGATATCGACAAGAACAAGGTCGGCAAAGACCTGGCGGAAGCCATTTATACCAAACCGAACAACACCTTTAAATTCTGCGACGTGCCGAAAATGGGCGTCAAAGTAGACCGCGGCATGGCGCACGATGGCCTGGGGAAATACCTTTCGCAGATAATTGAAAAAGCCCCCGGACCTACCGCGAACATCGTAAAAATCCTCAAGGAAACCAAGACCGACGTCGTTCTGAATTACCTCCCCGTCGGCTCCGAGATGGCGACCAAATGGTACGTGGAGCAAATCCTCAATGCCGGCTGCGGGATGATTAACTGCATCCCGGTATTCATCGCCCGGCAGAAAGACTGGGGCGAACGGTTCGCCGAACGCGGTCTGCCGGTTATCGGCGACGATATCAAATCCCAGGTCGGCGCCACCATTGTCCACCGGGTGCTGACCCGTTTGTTCCGCGACCGCGGCGTCAAACTGGAACGTACCTACCAATTGAACTTCGGCGGCAATACCGACTTCTTGAATATGCTGGAACGGGAAAGACTGGAATCCAAGAAAATTTCCAAGACCAACTCCGTCACTTCACAGCTTGATTACCAGTTGCCGGTCGGCGATATTCACGTCGGCCCCAGCGATTACGTGCCGTGGCTGCTGGACCGCAAATACTGCCACATCAAGATGGAAGGCAGAACCTTCGGCGACGTGCCGCTGGACCTCGAGCTGAAACTGGAAGTCTGGGACAGCCCCAACTCCGCCGGCGTCGTCATCGATGCCATCCGCTGCTGTAAACTGGCGATGGATAAGGGCATCAGCGGCTCCCTGATTGAGCCTTCATCCTACTTTATGAAATCACCTCCGGTGCAGTTCTCGGATGATAAAGCGCGCGAACTGGTGGAAAAATTCATTGCCACCAATAAGCTCACCGAGAAAAAAGCGCCCGAAAAGCGGAAACGTTAACCTGCGAAAATCTGGACGGGTTAACCGGAAGTAAACGATGAAGATTGCGCTGGTCTCGCCCTACGATTTTGCCCATCCCGGTGGGGTTGGCCGCCATATTGCCTCTCTTTACGGTCATTTTGTGCAGAAAGGACACGATGTCCGGGTGATTGCCCCGGCATCCCGTCCGGTGCGTGATTTCGGCGACGCTTTCATTAAAATCGGGCGTCCTTTCCCCATCCCCGCCAGCGATTCGGTCATCCGTATCCCGCTCTCTTTACACCTGGCGCCAACAATTAAGAAAACGATGGCGGCGGAAAAATTCGATGTAGTGCATCTCCACGAGCCTTTTATGCCGATGCTCTGCAGCGCCAGCCTGCGGTTTTCTCCCGCCGTGAACATCGGCACGTTTCACGCCGCCGCCGGCAGCCCCGGTTATAACTGGGGCAAACCCATATCGAGCTGGATGCTAAACCGCCGGGCGCGCAAACTGCACGGTCACATCGCCGTGTCCAAAGCGGCGGAAAACTACGCCCGGAAGTACGTCACCGCGGATTACGAGATTATCCCCAACGGCATCGACATACGTCATTTCCACCCGGGTGTAGCGGAAATGGAGCAGTTTAAAGACGGCAAACTCAACATTGTCTTTATGGGCAGGCTGGAACCGCGCAAGGGTTTGAATTACCTGCTCAAAGCATTTTTGGAAGTGAAAAAACAGATGCCCAACACGCGACTGATTGTCTGCGGACCCGGTACCCGGCTGCGTTCCCGCTACGAAAACTGGGTCAAAGACAACCGGCTGCCGGACGTGGTCTTTACCGGGATGGTTTCTTTCGAAGACCAGCCCCGCTACTACCGTACCGCGGACGTTTTCTGCGCGCCCAATACGGGCAGAGAAAGCTTCGGGCTGATCTTGCTGGAAGCGATGGCCACCGGGCGCCCCGTGGTTGCCACCGGCATCGAGGGCTTTACCTACGTGGTGAACCACGGCGAGGACGGGCTGCTGGTGCCGCCGCTGAACGGGCACGCCCTGGCGGAGGGACTGCTTACCCTGCTGCAGGATAAGGAGAAGAGGGAAAAGATGGGCAAAAAAGCCATCCAAACCGCGCAGAAATACGACTGGGAGCTGGTCTCCCAACGGGTGCTGGCTTATTACCAGAAAACCATCGACAAGGTAAATCACTCCCGGACCACGGACGGGCCGCAATGATAAATCTGCAGGGACCCCGCCGGGCGCTGGGACGCTATTTCGCCGAGCCTCTGGTCAAACTTATCGCCAAAACTCCATTAACCCCCAACGGGTTAACCTGGATTGGCGTGGTCATTGCCTGCGGCGCCGCCGTGCTGGTGGCCACCGGGCACCTGTTCGCCGCCGGGTGGGTGGTGGCATTCGCCGGGCTGTTCGATATGCTGGACGGCTCGCTGGCGCGCTTCAAGAACCAATCCACGAAATTCGGCGCGGTGCTGGATTCCACCCTCGATAGAGTCGGCGAGGCGGTAGTCTTCGTCGGGCTGACGGTCTTCTATTTGCAGAATCCGTCGCTCTGGGGCATCGTCGCCGTCGGCCTGGCGCTGGTCGGCTCGCAACTCGTCAGCTACATCCGGGCGCGGGCGGAAGCCATCAATATCAACTGTGAGGTCGGCATCTTTACGCGCCCCGAAAGAATCGTTATACTATCTCTGGGGCTATTGCTCAGCCGGTTCAACCCGGTCCTCGTCATCGCGCTCGGTTTGATTGCGCTGCTGAGCTGGATAACCGCCGGGCAACGGTTGTATTACGTCTGGCAAAAAACCAAAACTAACTAACGGATAGGAGATACTATGCCCGCAATTGCAGTCATCGGTGGACAATGGGGAGATGAAGGGAAAGGGAAGGTGGTGGACCTTCTGGCGGGGCAGGCGGATATCGTGGTGCGCTTCTCCGGCGGCGATAACGCCGGGCACACCGTCATCAACGAATTCGGGGAATTCAAGCTGCACCTCGTCCCCTCCGGGATTTTCTCGCCGCGCGCCACCTGCGTCATCGGCAACGGCGCCGTGGTCAATCCCGCCATCTTAACCCAAGAACTGGAAATGCTGCACGGACGGAACGTAGATACCTCCCGTTTTTATATCAGCGACCGCGCCCACGTCATTATGCCCTACCATCCGCTGCTGGACGGGCTGGAAGAAAAGCTGCGCGGCGGCAAAGCCATCGGCACCACCTCCCGGGGCATCGGGCCCGCGTTCGCGGACAAAACCGCCCGTCACGGCATTCGCATCGGCGACGTGGTGGATAAAGCAAACTTCAAAGAGCAGTTGCGCGCCGTGCTGGAGTATAAAAACCTGTTGTTGACCAGGATTTTCGATACCGACCCGCTGCCGCTGGAAAAAATGCACAAGGAGTTCCTGGCATACGGCGCCTATCTCAAACCCTACGTGCGCGATACCACCGTGATGCTGGAAAAAGCCCTCAAGCAGGGTAAGTCCGTGCTGCTGGAAGGCGCGCAGGGCACGATGCTCGACCCCGATTTCGGCACTTATCCTTTCACCACGTCTTCCTCGCCCACCGCCGCCGGTGCCAGCGTCGGCTCCGGGGTCGCCATTAACAAAATCACCCGGGTGCTGGGGATTTTCAAAGCCTACTGCACCCGCGTGGGCGGCGGTCCTATGCCAACCGAACTATTAGACAAAACCGGCGATAAAATCCGCGACCTGGGACACGAGTACGGCACGACTACGGGACGACCGCGCCGCATCGGCTGGTTTGACGCCGTGGCGGCGAAATTCAGCCATCGCGTCAACGGCTTCACCGGCATGGCAATCACCCGGTTCGACATTCTGGACATCCTGCCGGTCATTAAAATCTGCACTGCCTACAAAGTGGGGAACAAGACCGTAAATGACTTCCCCGCCAGCATCGCCATGCTGGATAAATGCGTCCCCGTGTACGAAGAGTGGGAAGGCTGGCAGACGAAGACCTGCGATATTCGTAAATTCAAGGACTTGCCGGCCCCGGCGCAGGCTTACGTCAAACGGCTGGAGAAGCTGGTAGGCTGCCCCGCCAATTTGATTTGCGTGGGCCCCGAACGCTCCCAGACCATTCACAAAAGCGCGGTGCTGTAAGAACTCCCCGAGACCAGTGTAATCAGAGGGGCGGTGAAAACCGCCCTTTTTCTTTTGCGTAAAGAGCGATTCGATTCGTTTTGTAACGACGGAATATTTTTTTGAAACGCAAATGGCGATTTTGTGCGTAAAAAAGGCGGCGGCGGAGAAAAACAAATCCGCCGCGTGGATAATACAGGCACGATTCGTTTTGCAGGGGTTCATAAGTTAATCTCCAAAAGATTATCCGGCGGGCGGGATAACTGCGCCGCGCGCTCGACAAGAATGCCGAAAATGGCTTGGTTGAGGGTGCGGGAATCCGATTGGTTCAGGTGATATTTGGCGGCATACCATTTGCCGAGCATTTTGGCGGCCTCGCGAAGGGCGCGGCGGTTGGACGGATCAGTCTGGATGAGAGAACGGAGTTTGACGGTAAGGGCGGCAATTTCCGGGGCAACAGCCTGCTGATTAACGATGTTCCAGAATTCGCAGATTTCTCCCGGTTGCAAGGTACCGGAATAAAAGCCGTGAAGGCGGGCATTCTGATTGCCTTTTTGACCGCCGCGTTGACGCTTTGCCATGAGATTAAAGTAGCATTGAGGCGGGGAAAGAGGCAAGGGAGTTTTGACGCAAGGAGGAAATCCGAAATCCTAAACTCTAAATCCTAAACAAATTCAAAACACAAAATGGGGACTGCCATTCCCCCAACAATGTGCGCCCGGAACGCACCCAGACCATTCACAAGTCCCCGGTGATGTAGACCTGTATTTCGATTGGTTATGAAAATATCTCTTAATATTCATTTGTTTTTCAAGCAGGCGTAATATTTTCTTGTTCACCTCTTAGCCCTTGATAAGTACGTTGATTAACAATCGCAACAATCAACTGCTCGGACATATCTTTTCTTGTGCTCTTACTGGTTATTTTACGTCCTAGGTACGTTAAAATGGCTCTCAACATATTATTGGAAATTTTTTTTGGGTCACTCAATTCTTGGCGTAGATCAGCTTCAGACATTGCAACATATCTTTCTAGATCAAGTGCTATATTAAATGTTACTTGTGGGGGCTTAATTGACGAATTATTCTTGGTCGTGCGTATATGTGACTTTTTACCGCCAGATGTATAGGTTCGAAGTAATGGATTACTATTTAGGATATGTTCCAACTTTACTAGCGACTCTCTAGCTCGAGAGGCTTCATCTTTAGTAGGTAATGCAGAAAGAGATTTTCCCAATTCATCCAAAAATAGATTCAGTCTATTAATGGATTCGAGCATTTCATCTCTTTCTATAGTTGATGGAAGTTCATCAAATATTCTGTTCAATTGTAGAGTCAGACTTTTCCATTGTTTTATTGAGCTCAAGGGAATCTCCTCAAAAATTCATTTGTAATATTTTCATATTGTAATCTCGAAGCTGCCCTACGAGCTGCGGATGTCGGAGTAAGCCAAATGGGTAAACGATACTCAGCAGCTTCGCTATATCCAATCAGTTCTGTCGTGTATTCGCTAAAACACTTACCAGGGAAAGTTTTTTGAATATCTAACATACCATTTTCGTGCTGTCCTGTTAACATAGATCCGCCGACTCGCACTTTTACTAACACTATACCTCCAAGGTTCGCAATCCCTGTAGAGGAGTCACTAGCAAGTGTAGCCATTTTATTAACACGTTGACCAATCTCTTTTACCTTCCGATCTAATATTTCCATACCAAGCCTAGATAAGTATTCAGGAATAGTTGTAACGACGTAATAATGCGATGCAACTAACGCATTCTGTGTCATCATGTAAATATTAGGCGGGCAATCGATAAGAATATAATCATATTTGTCTTGGACCTCTGCGATAGCTTGTTTGAGAAACAGCCATTCCCGTAACACGATTTTGGCTTGATCCTGTAGAACCTTAAATGGGTTTCCACTTTGGAGAGGCATCGCCGGTATTGCACCACCCAAATCCTCCCCAAGTAAGTCAATATCGCAGGGTAAAAGGTCTATATTCGGTACTCTAAAAGTACGTCCTGATCCAAGTGGTGTTTGCCATATGCAGGTATTTGTATCTAACTTTATTTTCCTTTTAAATCTTGAATATAACGTTGCAATGGTTCCGTGGGTCTGCTTGAATCTTTGCCAAGCTGGATAATCTACTGAAAGGAAAGTAAGATTAGTTTGAGGGTCTATATCTATAAGAAGAACCCTTTTCCCGTGGTGGTAAGCAAGACTACACCCAACATGATATGTAGTGGTAGTCTTCCCAACCCCTCCTTTGTAGTTAATGAAGCTAACGACCTTTGCGCTCATTGGCCCCTCCAAGTATCTTTAACCTAGTGAATAGCTACAAACTCGTTTTTTTAACTACAGGTTAATACTAATTAGCCAGATTATACCACCAATAAACTAATAAATCTATCACTGATTACGGAAAAAGAAAAAGGGGAGTGTTTACGACTCCCCTTTGTTTACTATTCTGGATCCTGATTTCCATCAGGATGACGTGAGAACTATTATACCCTGATATCAATCGTGTACTTCTGCAGTGTCTCCCGGATAATGCCGGCGGTTTTTTCGTCCGGTTCCACCAGCGGCAGCCGGGGTTTACCCACGTTGAACCCCACCTGGTTCAAAGCGTATTTTACCGGCGCCGGGTTCGAAACCAGAAACAGGGCATTGACCAGCGGCAGCAAATGGGCGTGAATTTTGGCGGCTTTGGCGGTATCGCCTTTGACGAAGCTGTAAATCATCTCGCTGATTTGTTTGCCCACGAGGTGCGAAGCCACACTGATAATGCCGTGGGCTCCCAGCGAGAGCATCGGCAGGGTGTCGGTGTCGTTGCCGCTCCACACGGTAAACCCTTTTTTAGCCTCGGCGATAATCTTCGTAATCTGCTCCATATTGCCGCTGGCTTCTTTGATGCCGATGATGTTCTTCACCTGGCTGAGCCGGATAGTGGTCTCCGCCGTGAGATTGGTCACGGTGCGGGACGGCACGTTGTAAAGGATGCACGGCAGTTTGGTGGAGTCCGCGATGGTCTTGAAGTGCTGGTAAAGCCCTTCCTGAGACGGCTTGTTGTAGTAAGGCACCACCAGCAGACAGGCGTCCACGCCGACTTTTTCCGCGTCCCGGGTGAATTCCAGCGCCTCGGCAGTGTTATTGCTCCCGGTGCCCGCGATCACCGACCCCTTGTCCCCGACGGCTTTCTTGACCTCGGCAAACAGTTTGATTTCCTCGTCGCCGTGCCGCAGCGTGGGGGATTCCCCGGTGGTGCCGACCACCACCAGCCCCTCGCTCCCGGAGGTGATGAGCGCCTTCGCCAGTTTGGCTGCCTGTTTATAATCAACCTCGCCCTTCGCGTCGAACGGCGTCACCATTGCGGTAATCAGTCTGCCCAGGTCTTTTTTCATTGTCTTTCCTCTCTTTACCCCCGATTATTTTATAATTTTAGACAGAAATTCCCCCAAATAACAAGTGTTTATTTTTTAATTCCTCCTTCCCTTTGGGGAATTAGTTTACCGTCGTCCTCCTCTCCCCTTAGTAAGGGGAGAGACAGAGGGAATTGTCAGGCTTCACTTAAGTGTCGGATAATGTCTTCAAGCACACCTTCAGTATTTGTTAAAACATCGTTATCATTGTACCTTAGTGTTCTGAATCCAAGTTGGTGTAAAAAATCATCTCTATTTTTATCTTTTCCGGTTCCGATTTCGGTATAATGCTGACTGCCGTCAATTTCAATCACCAGTTTGGTTTTTAAGCAACAAAAATCTACGATATATTTCCCGATAATTTTCTGTCTGTAAAACTGATAACCATCAATTTGCTTAGATTTCAGTCTCGTCCACAATTTTATCTCAGCGTTGGTCATGTTATTCCTGAGATTTCTAGATAGTTGTTTTAGTTTTTTGTTGTAAGGTATCATAACGGCACTCCAGGTAGGTACACACGGTTATCAAAGCCCCCTGTATCCCCCTTTTCTAAAGGGGGAGGGACGATGCGTAATTTGCTCCTTCGTCCTGTTCTCCCCTTTCTAAGGGGAGAGATGTAAGATTTATTTCTCACACATGGTAAAAGGCTTCTGTTGAGCCCATTCAAATCTCCCTTCTTCGGAAAAAAGGCACAATCGCGTTTCTTAAAAATAGCCGAATAAGAAAAGGAGGTGTCTAATCCTTCAAGCCGAGGATGGGCGCCAGCCCGCTGGTGAAGCCGGGACGCTTCAGGACGGCTTTGACCGCCAGCAGCACGCCCGGCATATAGCACTCGCGGTTTATAGCATCGTGGCGGATGGAGAGGGTCTGCCCGGCGGCGCCGAACAGCACTTCCTGGTGGGCGTTCAGTCCCGGCAGCCGGACGCTGTGGATGGCGACGCCTTCCACCGACTCGCCGCGGCTCTTGAACCCGGCGTCTTTCTCCGAGGGGATGTTGAAAGCCTTGCCGCGTTTTTTCGCCATCTCCCGGGCGGTGGTCAAAGCGGTGCCGGAGGGCGCGTCGGCTTTCAAATGATGGTGCAGTTCCGTGATTTCCGCGTAGTCGAAGTACGGCGCCGCCATTTTCGCCAGGTGCATCATCATCACCGCGCCGAGGGCAAAATTAGACGCCCAGATGATGCCGATTTGATTGGCGGCGGCGAGTTTTTCCATTTCCGCCGCGTCCGCCGGGTTCAAGCCCGTGGTGCCGCTGACGATGTGCACTTTATGATTGGCAGCGGTGCGGATGGCGGGCATAGCGGCTTTCGCCAGCGAAAAATCCACCATCACCTGCGGCTTCCGGGCAGCGATGACGGCTTCCAGATTTGAAGACAGCGGCACCTTGTTAGTGCCGTCGGGTAAAACCAGAAAATCCTGGGTCAGGTTGATATCAACCGCGCCCACCAGTTGGGTTTCCGGGTCGCGGCAGACGGCGCTGACAACCTCTTTTCCCATCTTGCCCATAGCTCCGTGAACTATGACTTTGATTGTCATGCCGTATGCCTCCGAAACCTGATTACTGGTGATGCGGACGGCGGTCGCCGCCGGGGCGGAAGGGCGGTCTGCCGCCCTGGGGGCGCGGCGGTCGCCGGTCCTGGGGCGGGGCGCCGCTGCCTTCGGTGGTGCTGTTGGGCTCAAAAACAGCTTTGCGGGAGAGGGCAATCTTGCCATCTTCCACGCGCAGCACTTTTACGGTGACTTCGTCGCCGACTTTGACCTCGTCTTCCACGGTCGCCACGCGGCGGTTCGCCAGCTCGCTGATATGTATCATCCCCTCTTTACCGGGGAGAATCTCTACCAGCGCGCCGAAGCCGAGGATGCGGGTGACTTTACCGGTGAAGATGGTGCCGACTTCGATTTCCCGGGTCAAGCCTTCGATAATCTCGATGGCTTTCTTGGCGGCGGCTTCGTCCACCGCGCCGATGACCACGGTGCCGTCGTCTTCGATGTCAATCGTCGTCTTGGTCTGTTCGGTAATAGAGCGGATGGTCTTGCCGCCGGTGCCGATGACCGCGCCAATCTTGTCCGGGTCAATCTTCAGCTTGTACATCCGCGGGGCGTATTTGCTTACTTCCGGGCGGCTGGCGCTGATGGTTTTATTCATCACTTCCAGGATTTTCAGCCGCGTTTCCCGAGCTTTAGTGAAGGCGCTCTCGCAGACATCGAAGCCGATGCCCTTGACTTTCATATCCAGCTGGATGGCGGTAATGCCCTCCGTGGTCCCGGCGACTTTGAAATCCATATCGCCGTAGTTATCCTCGATACCTTCGATATCGGTAATGGTCTCGAAACGGCCGTTGTCCCCGGTCACCAGCCCGATGGAAATGCCGGCGACGGCGGCTTTTACCGGGATGCCGGCGTCCATTAACGCCAGGCTGCCGGCGCAGACGCTCGCCTGTGAGGTGCTGCCGTTAGAGCTGAGCACCTCGGACACCAGGCGGATAGTGTAGGGGAAGTCTTCTACTTTAGGAATCATCGGCGAGAGCGCACGCTCTACCAGCGCACCGTGCCCGATTTCCCGGCGCCCGGTGTTGATGCGCTTGGTTTCACCGTTGGCGAAAGGCGGCATGTTGTAGTGATGGATAAACCGCTTGGATTCTTCAATCCCCAGCCCGTCCAGGATTTGTTCCTGCCGGGTGGATCCGAGCGTGGCGATGCAGAGCACCTGCGTCTGCCCGCGGTTGAAAAGCCCGGTGCCGTGAGTGCGGGGCAAAAGCCCCACTTCGGCGCTGATGTGACGGAGTTCGTTCATTGCCCGGCCGCTGACCCGTTTGCCTTTTTCCAGCATGCTGGCGCGGATAATGCGGCGGATTTGAGTATCGATGTAGCCGATGACATCGGCTTTGCTGTACTTTTCGCCAAGTTGCGTGATAACCTCGTTCTGCACCTGCTCGAAAGCCGCTTCGCGGGCGTGTTTCTCCGGCACGAAGCAGGCGGCTTCCAGCTTGCCGCCGAGCGCGCTGTCCACGGCGGACATCATTTCGGCGGTGAACTCATTTACCGGCGCGGCTTCTTTCGCCATCCCGATGGCGGCGCGCATCTGTTCCTGCAGGGTGATAATCGCCTGATTGGCTTCGTGCCCGAAGCGCAGGGCGTCCATCGCCACATCTTCCGGCACTTCTTTAGCGCCGGCTTCAATCATGATGATTTTTTCTTTGTTGCTGGCGACGACGAGGTCGAGGTCGCTGCCTTCCATTTGCGCCATCGTGGGGTTGAGCACCAGCTCGTCGTTGATGTAACCCACGCGGCAGGCGGCGGCGGGCCCGGCGAACGGCACGGGAGAAATGGTTAAAGCCGCGGAAGTGCCGATAATCGCCAGGATGTCCGGGTCGTTCAACTGGTCGGCGGAAAGCACCGTGATAATAACCTGCAGCTCACGGCGCCAGGTTTTAGGCAAAAGAGGCCGGATGGGGCGGTCGGTCAGGCGCCCGGCGAGGGTAGCTTCCTGGGAAGGACGACCCTCACGGCGGATGAAGCCCCCGGGGATTTTGCCCGCGGCGTAAAGCCGCTCTTCATAGTCAATCGTCAGGGGCAGAAAATCCACGCCTTCGCGCGGTTCTTTGCTCACGCAGAGCGTGACTAACACAACGCTCTCACCGTACTGCACGGTCACGGCGCTGGTGGCTTGCTGGGCGAGTTTGCCCGTCTGGATGGTGAGCATGCGCCCACCAAAATTACATTGGAATGATTGCGGGGTAGACAATTATAAACCTCCTGTCTACGATTTTATTTACGTAAACCGAGGCTTTTGATCAGGGCGTTATAGCGGTCGGCATCTTTCTTGCTTAAATAGGAAAGTAGACGGCGGCGCTGGACTACCAATCTCAGTAAGCCTCTGCGCGTATCGAAATCCTGTTTGTTGGCGGACATGTGCGTGGTCAACTGGTTGATGCGGTCGGTAAGCAGGGCAATCTGCACTTCCGGCGAACCGGTATCGTTCTTGCTGCGGCCGTACTGGCTGACAACGGCTTGTTTCTGTTCTTTATCCAAGTGTTACTCCTGTAAGTAAGGTATTGTTTTGAAATCCTTAAGAATTATAGCATAATGACGGCAAAATAGAAAACATAACGTGGACTGCCATAAGCTAAGCGTTTCACCCGCAATGCGGTGTGCTATAATAATACCGTTTTCCCCTGTATTCTGGGTAAAAATTAGATGCAGACTGATATTTCCAAAACAAAAGCTTTAACCGTAAAACTGGTAGAGAGCCAACTCCCCGAACTGTGGGCTTTGGCGTTAAAAATCCACGCTAATCCGGAACTGGGGCTGGCAGAATTTCAAGCCGCCGACTGGCTGACGGAATACCTGAAAAAAAATGGTTTTACGGTCCAGAAAGGCATCTGCGGCATGCCCACGGCTTTCCGCGCCGTTTACGGCAAAGACAAACCGCGCATTGGCTTGCTGGCAGAGTACGACGCTCTGGCCGGGGTGGGACACGCCTGCGGGCATAATTTAATCTGTACCATTGCCGCCGGCGCCGCCGTCGCGGCTAAAGCGGCGGTAGACCTTTACGGGGGCAGTATCGCCGTCATCGGCACCCCGGGCGAGGAAATCGTCGGCGGCAAAATTCCGATGGCGCAGCGGGGCGCATTTAACGATTTGGATGCCGCCATGCTGGTGCACCCGGAGGTAACGGAACTGGCAACCAGTAACGCACTGGCATGCCAGAACCTTACGGTAGAATTTTTCGGCAAGGCGGCGCACGCGGCCGCCAGCCCGGAGAAAGGCATCAACGCGCTGGACGCCCTGATATTAAGCTTCAACAATATCAACGCTTTGCGCCAGCATATCCGCCCCACGGCACGGATGCACGGCATTATTACCGATGGCGGCAAAGCCGCTAACGTGGTCCCCGACCACTCCGCCGGGTTCTTTATGGTGCGCGCCGCCGATGACGCCTATCTTAACGAGTTGCAGCCTAAAGTCATCAATTGCTTCCGGGGGGCGGCGGCGGCGATCGGCGCCCGTCTAAAATATAAATGGGATAAATTACGCTACTCGGCGATGAAAATGAACCAGACGCTGGCGCTGCTTTACGCCGAGAATCTGAAAACTACTGGCAGAACGCCGGTGGTACCGCGCCCGGGTCCCGGCGCCGGCAGCACCGATATGGGCAACGTCAGCCAGATTGTACCGGCGATTCACCCGATGATTGCCATCGCGCCCCGCAATGTTACTATTCACTCGGAAGAATTCGCCCGGGCGGCGGCTTCCGATACAGGGATGAAAGGATTGCGCGATGGCGCCGTCGCGGTCGCTATGACCGTTACCGACCTGCTGTCCCGCCCCGATGTCCTCGCAGCCGTCAAGGAGGAATTCCTCCGGGAAGGATAGCTTCGGGCAGCGGACTATCCCCTTTGTTTGACTTGTTTCAGAGCGGCTATTGTATCATAGAGTTTGTGTCATTAACCCCGGGAGGAGACATCGATGATTATTGCGGTGGATGCGTCCGGCGGCGAATATGCCCCCCACGAAATTGTCAAAGGGGCGCTGAAAGCGGCGCACGAATATAAAGTTGGCATTGCCCTGCTCGGCAAAAAAGAAATTCTCCACGTTCTAGCCAGCCGTCACGCGAAAAATCTGGATATCACCATTATTGACGCGCCGGAGGTCATCGAGGACGCGGAATCTCCCATCGAGGCGGTTGCCACCAAGCAGAATTCCTCCATTGTGCTGGGGATAAAAATGCTGATGGCGGGCAAGGCGCAGGCTTTTGTCTCCGCCGGCAGCACCGGCGCCGTGTTTTACGCCGCCTTCGCCGGGTTGGGAATGGTTAACGGGCTGGAGCGTCCTGCCATCGGTTCCATCATTACACTGAATATTACCAATCCGTTCCTGCTGCTGGATTGCGGCGCCAACCCCAACTGCCGGCCCAAACACCTGCTGCAGTTCGCCCAACTGGGGAATATTTACGTCCGGGAGGTATTCCGCGTCGCCTCGCCGCGCATCGCCCTGTTAAACAACGGGGAGGAAGAGAAGAAAGGCAACCAGCTTACCAAAGAGACCTACGGCATATTGAAAAACTCCGGCTTGAATTTTGTGGGCAACATCGAGGGGCAATTCCTGAGCAAGGGGAAAGCCGACGTGATTGTCACCGATGGTTTTACGGGTAATATCGTTCTCAAGACACTCGAAGGGGTGGGAGAAGAATTCATCAACCTGCGTAATGTGACCCAGGTTTTCTCCACCAAGTCCAGTAGCGAATCACGGGCTTCGATGGTGGACGCCGGTTTATCTTCGATGATACGCCGGTTCGATTACCGCGAGTCGGGCGGCGCGACCCTGCTGGGGTTGAACGGGAATGTCATCATCTCCCACGGGCGCAGCCAGGCGCGGGCAATCAAGAATGCCATCGGCATGGCAAAACAAAATGTGGACCGCGAGGTCTGCCAGAAAATCCAGCAACACAATTTCGCCGACGCCGCCGCGGTGGCGGGCAGCGGCGCTAAAGCATAATCAGGGCAACGAAGATGACAGAGAAAATTTACGATGCGATTATTATCGGCGGGGGCCCGGCGGGGCTGACCGCCGGCATTTACACTTCCCGCGCCGGTTTAACGAGCCTCCTATTAGAAAAAGGTATTTTCGGCGGCCAGATTACCTACGCGGAACACGTGGAAAACTTCCCGGGGTTCCCGGAGGGCATCAGCGGGATGGAACTCGGGGAAAAAATGCGCGAGCAGGCGGCAAAATTCGGGCTGGAGATCATCTCCACCGAAGCCACCGGGGTCAAATTACAGAACCATACCAAGATTGTGAATACTAATGACGGCGATTTTAGCTGCCGGGCGCTGATACTGGCGGGCGGCAGCAACCGGCGCAAGCTGGGGGTCCCGGGCGAGGTAGAATTTACCGGGCGCGGCGTCTCCTACTGCGCTACCTGCGACGCCGCGTTTTTCCGCGACCTGCCGGTGGCTGTGGTCGGCGGCGGCGACGCCGCCCTGACGGAAGCCCTGCACCTTACCAAAATCGCGGGTAAAGTCACTCTCATCCACCGCCGTAACGAACTGCGCGCCACCAGGGTGCTGCAGGACCGGGCGCGCCAGGACCCGAAAATGTCTTTCCTCTGGGATACCACCGTCAGAGCCATCGAAGGCGATGAGATGGTAAAAAAATTACAATTGACCAGCGTCAAGACCGGCAAAACTACCGTTTTCCCGACAGACGGCATATTCATCGCCGTGGGTTTCCTGCCGGATACGGATTACGTCAAGGGGCTGGTAAAACTGGACGAGACCGGGCATATCGTTACCGGCGTGCAGATGGAAACCTCGGTGAAAGGCATTTTTGCCGCCGGCGATATCCGCGCCGGTTCCGGCAAGCAGGCGATTGCCGCCGCCGGGGACGGCGCCACCGCCGCCATTTATGCCCAAAAATATATTACCGAAAACTGGTAAAAACCTGTATAATAGTCTTTCTTACTGAAAAAAAGGGGAGCAATTATGAAAGTGATATTTCTGGAAGATGTGCCGAACGTGGGTAAAGCCGGTCAGATTAAAGAAGTCGCCGAAGGCTACGGGCGCAACTATTTGATTCCGCGCAAACTGGCAATGCCCGCGCGCCCCGATGATATCAAAAATGTGGAAGCCCAGATTAAAGCCCGCGCCCGGCTGGAGGCAAAGACCGAGGCGGAAATGAAAGCCCTGGCCGCGGATTTGAAAGGCAAAGAGATTACTTTATCCGCCCGCGCCGGGCAGCAGGACCGCCTCTATGGTTCCATCACCTCCGCGGATATTGCCGCCGCGATGGAAAAACAACTGGGCGTGAACGTGGAAAAACGTAAGATCGAGATTACGGAACCGATTCATCAACTGGGTATCTATGAGGTACCGATTAAATTAGGTAAAGACATCAGTACCAGCATCAAGGTCACGGTAACGGCGGAAAAAATCAGTTAAGATTGTCATACTGAGTCCCGATGTAATCGGGGCGAATGTATCTAGTTCCATTTATCCAAGACTAGATTCTTCGCTAATGGGTGAGCCTTGATTTCTGGCAAAGGCTCAGAATGACAGAGTAAGAGTTGGATATGAACCCGCATTTCCCATATCAAACTGAAATTTAGTCCTGTTGCTATGGTAAAATAGCCTCAACGGCCTCTGTAGTTAGCTTCAAGGCAAGGGGGCTGTCTGGAGGAACCCAATGGGTGAAAAGA
>Ga0172375_10004320_pt1 | contig 21049 bp, 16 predicted proteins | sample LakKiv1m_FD_114537 | JGI IMG/M metagenome (GOLD analysis project Ga0172375, IMG submission 114537) | Freshwater microbial communities from Kabuno Bay, South-Kivu, Congo - kab_092012_11.1m | ecosystem: Environmental > Aquatic > Freshwater > Lake | place: Democratic Republic of the Congo...
GCGCACGCGGAAGCCCTGATTCCCGTAGTGCAGGCTGGCTTCGCCGAGCCGAACCCCGCCGTCTTCAAGGGGGTGCTGCACGCGCAGGGGCGCATAGCCACGCCCGATGTGCGGGCACCGATGACGAACGCCTCGGATGCTGCAATCGAGCGTTGCCTCGCGGCGATCTCCGCCGCCTACTGAGACAGCAGAGGTCTATCGCCTGCCACGGTCCGGCGCGCGGTCGAGTGACGGGTTCGGCACGGCCCCGGTCCAGGTATCGCGTGTTGGCCAAGTAGTTCGGGTAGTCCGAACTATCTGGTAGTCTGCGCGCCGAACGCCACCGCTCAGAAAGCGCCGCTAGTGCCCGACGTCAGCACCGTCGACCCGTTCGACCCGGCGAGCAGGATCCAGAGACGCCGATGGTGGACGCTCGCAGTGCTCTGCTGCTCGCTCGTGCTCACCGGCCTCGACAACACGATCCTCAACACAGCGCTGCCGCGCCTGGTCTCCGAGCTCGGCGCCACGAACAGCCAGCTCCAGTGGATCGTCGACTCCTACACGCTCGTCTTCGCAGGCCTGCTCCTGGCTGCAGGGAGCCTGGGGGATCGACTCGGTCGGCGCGGCACCTGGCAGCTCGGTCTCGTGGTCTTCGGGCTCGGATCGGCGATGAGCGCGCTCTCGACGAGCCCCGGTCAGCTAATAGCGACTAGGGCGCTCATGGGTGTCGGCGGCGCCCTGATCATGCCGTCGACGCTCTCGATCCTCACGAACGTGTTTCCCGCCCATGAACGAGCGCGCGCCATCGGGATCTGGTCCGGCGTCGCGGGCGTGGGCGTCGCTCTCGGTCCGATCATCGGCGGGTTCCTGCTCGCGCACTTCTGGTGGGGTTCGACGTTCATCGTGAACCTGCCGCTGGTGGTCATCGGCCTCGCAGCGTCGTGGTCGCTCGTGCCCACTTCGAGGGATCCGGCGAGACCGCGTCAGGATCCGGTCGGAGCGCTGCTCTCGATCGTCGGGCTCGCCGGCCTGGTCTACGCGATCATCGATGCTCCCGAGCGCGGGTGGGGTTCCCCTGAAGTCCTCGTCTGGTTCGGGCTCGCGATCGTGGTGCTGCTCTCGTTCGCTCTGTGGGAGGCGCATAGCACGCACCCGATGCTCGACATCCGGTTCTTCCGCAACGCTCGATTCAGCGCGTCGTGCGTGAGCATCACGCTGGTGCTCTTCGCTCTGCTCGGCGGCACGTTCCTGTTCACCCAGTACCTGCAGTTCGTGCTCGGCTACACGCCGCTGCAGGCCGGTGTCCGGATGCTGCCATTGGCAGCGATGCTGACGTGCGCATCCTTGATCAGCACACGTCTGGCAGAGAGGTTCGGAACCAAGGTCGTCGTAGCCGCCGGGTTGCTCACCGTGGCGCTCGCTCTCACCCTGTACATGGGCTTCGAGGTAGATAGCTCCTACGGCGATCTCGTGTGGCGGATCATGGTGATGGCGACCGGTGTCGGGCTCGTGATGGCACCCGCCACCGAGTCGATCATGGGTTCATTGCCACGCGTGAAGGCCGGCGTCGGTTCCGCGGTGAACGACGCGACCCGCCAGGTAGGCGGAGCACTGGGCGTTGCCGTGATCGGCAGTGCGATGTCGTCGGTGTACCGGCCGCGCATGAGCGGCCTGCTGCGCGGCACCGGGCTGCCGACCGATGTGGCCGGTCACGTCACCAACTCGCTCGGCGGCGCACTCGGGGTCGCTGCGCAGATCGGCGGCGAGAACGGACGGCTCATCGCCCGCGCTGCGCGAGAGGCGTTCGTAGCCGGCATGCGGCGAGGCCTGGTGGTGTCGATCGTGAGCGCCGTCGCGGGAGCGATCGTGGCGGCCGTGTATCTGCCGGCCCGGCCGAGCGGCGCTGACGTGGACGCGGAGTGGGCGGCCGAGGTCGATGCGTCGCTCGCTGCCGCTCTCGAACCTTCCCTGACCGAGTGAGCCGCGGGATCAGTGGCGCAGCCACTCGGCCACGCGGAAAGCGAGCTCGAGCGACTGACGAGCGTTGAGACGCGGATCGCAGGCCGTGTCGTAGTGATCCTCGAGATGCTCGCCGAGCACCTCCTCGGCTCCGCCTAGGCACTCGGTGACCTCTTCGCCCGTCAACTCGATGTGAACACCACCCGGCCAGACGCCGGCGTCGCGGCAGACGTCGAAGAAACGTCGTATCTCGGCGAGGATGTCATCGAAGTGGCGGGTCTTGTAACCACTCTCGTGCTGGAAGGTGTTTCCGTGCATCGGATCGCAGGCCCACACAACGGGATGACCGGCACGACCCACCGCTGCCAGCAAGGGTGGTAGGCGCTCCTCGACGAGCGATGCGCCCATGCGCGCGACGAGTGTGAGACGTCCGGGTGAGCGGTCGGGGTCCAGGCGTGAGCAGAGCGCTACGGCCTCGTCGGGCGAGGCGTCGGGTCCGAGCTTCACCGCGACCGGGTTTCCCACACCGGAGAGGAACTCGACGTGCGCGCCGTCGACCTGGCGCGTGCGCTCGCCGATCCAGAGCAGATGCGCCGAGCAGTCATACCAATCGCCGGTCAGGCTGTCGCGCCGGGTGAGTGCCTCCTCGTAGCCTAGGAGCAGGGCTTCGTGTGAGGTGTAGAAGTCGACCTGCTGAAGCTGCATCTCGGCATCCAGGTCGATGCCGCACGCGGCCATGAACCGTAGGGCGCGCTCGATCTCGGCGGCGACCTGTTCGTAGCGCTGTCCCTCGCTGCTGGTGGCAACGAACTGCTGGTTCCACTGGTGCACACGCGAGAGGTCGGCGAACCCGCCCTTGGTGAATGCCCTCAGTAGGTTGAGCGTCGCTGCGGCCTGGTGGTAGCCGCGCAGCATCCGGTCCGGGTCCGGCCGCCGCGACGTGGCGTCGAACGCCAGACCGTTGACCATGTCACCTCGGAAAGAGGGCAGCTCGACGCCGTCGCGCACCTCGGTGGGCGAAGAACGCGGCTTTGCCATCTGGCCCGCGATCCGGCCGATCTTCACGCACGGCACCCCGGTGCTGTACGTGAGAACGACTGCCATCTGGAGAATCACCTTCAACTTGTCTCGGATCCTGTCGGCCGAGAGGTCGTCGAACGTCTCGGCGCAGTCTCCGGCGTGCAGCAAGAACCCGTCGCCGTTCGCGACGCGCGCAAGTGCCTGTCTCAGAGTGCGCGCCTCGCCCGCGAAGACGAGCGGCGGTTGGCGCCCAAGCGTCTGCAGCGCAACATCGAGTTCGGCGCTGTCGGGCCAGTCGGGTTGCTGGGCCGCCGTGAGCTCCTGCCAGGAAGAAGGCCCCCACGTGCCCGGTACGGCCGCGCCGGAGCCGGCCATCAGAGGTACGCGCCCGGGTCTCGTTGACCGCCGGGCAGAGTCGAGCCACCTGTTTCGAGCGCCCGTCGTCGGCGCATCTCCTCGAACTGCTGCTGGGCCGAGATCTGCTGGGTGAACAGCATCGCCTGGATCCCGTGGAACAGCCCTTCGAGCCATCCGACGAGCTGGGCCTGGGCCACGAGCAGCTCCGACTCGGTCGGCGTCTCGGAGGTGAACGGGTGTGCGACGTCGGTGAGCTCGGATCGCAGATCGTCGGAGAGGATCGCCTCCAGCTCGCGGACCGTGCGCTCACGGATTCCGTGGAGCAGGCGTCTACCTGCGTCGTCGAGGGGGGCGCGGCGTGCTTCCTCGAGCAGAGATCGCGCCATCGTCGCGAGTCGGATGAGCTTGGTCGGACTCGAGACCTGCTCACCGCCTTCACCGTCGCCGCTGCCCCCGAGAGCGTCTACGACCTCGGGTGTGAGTGGTCCGGCACCCTGCGACGTGCCGTCGCCGTTCGCGTTCAGATCGGGTATGAGCGGTTCGTCAGGCATGCGAGAACAAGGATAGGGGGTCGGAGGCGAGCAGGGCGCAGTGGAAATGTTGCCGCCTGCTCAACGCAGCGTCTCGGCATGAGATCGCAGTTCGTCCCGAAAGTCGGGATGAGCTATGGCCGCGAGACCAGCGGCACGTTGCCGAACAGTGCGGCCGCGCAGCTCCGCCGCGCCGTACTCGGTGACCACCACATCGAGTTGATGGCGCGGGGTGGTGACCACTGAGCCCTCGGGGAGGAGTGCCGCGATGCGCGATACGACCTTGCCATCGACAGTGGAGGTGGACGGAAGGCAGAGCAGGGACCGGTCTTCGAGCTCCAGACCCGAGGCCGCGACGAAGTCCTCGTGCCCACCGATGCCCGAGAACTGGCGCCTGCCGATCGTGTCGGCGACGGCCTGGCCCCAGAGATCAATTGTGAGCGCCCCGTTGATCGAGATCATCGCGTGGTTGGCGGAGATGTTCTCGGGGGAGTTCACCACATCTACCGGTAGAAATCGGACGTCGACGTTGCCGTCGAGCCACTCGTAGAGCTCGGCGGTGCCGGCCGAGAAAGTAGTGATCGAATAGCCGTCGAACTTGCCCTTGTCGAGGTTGGTCACCTTGCCAGCCTGGTGCAGATGCATCAAGCCGGTGGTGAACATCTCCGAGTGGATGCCGTAGTTGCCGCCGGCGCCCTCGGCGAGGATCTTCACCACTTGTGACGGGATGCCCCCGATTCCGGTCTGGAGGGTGCAGCCGTCGGAGACGAAGGTTGCAGCACACTCGGCGATGCGCCGCTCGACGTCAGTCGGATCGGCATCGTCCATCGTGAACAGAGGGCGTTCGCTCTCGACGATGACGTCGATCTCATCGACGTGAAGGCGGTGCGGCCACTCGGGTGGGAGGCCGAGGGTTCGCGGACACTGCGCGTTCACTTCGACCACCAGGAGGCGCTCGGGATCGGCGCCGCAGCGTGCCAGCTCGTTCACGGTGGCGCCCGCATGAAGCGAGAGGCTCACGAATCCGTCGTGGTCCGGCGGCGCCGCGAGCGTGGCCATGACCCGCGGGGCGAGGCTTGCGACGATCGGAGCGAAACGCCGGAAGTCTGAAGGGATGAACTCGATGTCGGCACCCATGTCGAGCAGCAGTCGTTCTGCCGGGCCGAAGAATCCCGAGAGGTGATGGACGCCGGGCTTCAGGAAGATCGGATAGACGTCGACGAGCAGAGCGCCGAAGATCTGCAGGTCTTCCCAGTCGTCGCGCTCCGCGAGAGCGTGCAGGAACCCGGCCGGCTGACCCGGACCCAGCGGCACTGCCAGCGTGTCGATCGGCCGGAGCCGGGATGCGGCGGCAGCGAGGCTCTCGCTCTTGGCGGGCATCACTCTCCCGGATCGGCGTGCGGCAGGGGTCAGAGCTGGATGATGACTATGCGCTCGTTGGTCATCTCGCGCACTGCATAGTGCGGCCCTTCCCGCGTGTTGCCGCTGTCTCGGATGCCACCGTAGGGCTGCTGGTCGGCGCGGTATGTGGGCACCTCGTTGATGAGAACACCCCCGAAGTCGAGGGTGCGCGCGGCTCTCATAGCGGTGTCGAGGTCGGAGGTGAACACGGCGGCTTGCAAGCCGTAGCGCGAGTCGTTCGCGAGACGGAATGCCTCGTCGACATCGGTGTAGGTCTGCACGGCGACGACAGGGCCGAACACCTCGAGAGCGCAGACCTTCATGTCGGGCGCGACCCCGGCCAGGACCGTCGGCTGCAGCACGCCGTCATCGCGGATGTGACCACCCGCCAGGATCTCGGCGCCGCCTGCGACCGCCTCGTCGATCCACGAAGCGACACGGTCACGATCGCCGGTCGAGATGAGGGCCGAGACGTCGGTGGCATCGTCGAGAGGGTCGCCGATCACCAGTGAGTTGACCATGGGAACGAGCGCGGCGAGGAACTGCTCGACGACCGACTCGTGTGCGTAGACGCGCTGAGTGGAGATGCAAGACTGGCCCGCGTGGCTGAATCCGGCGACGGTGATCTTCGCGGCGGCTCCTGCCCAGTCGCCGCTCGGCTCGATTATCACCGGAGCGTTGTGGCCGAGTTCGAGGCCCACCTTCTTGCGCGCAGCTTTGGCTCGTATGCCCCAACCGACCTCGGGGGAGCCGGTGAAGGTGATCAATGCGACCTCAGGATGCTCGACGATCGCGTTGCCGACGGTGGCACCCCCGCCGGTGACGACGTTCAGGTGGCCGTCGGGTAGCCCGCACTCGGAGAGAACCTCGGCAAGCAGCAGAGCCGACAGCGGTGTCTGGCTCGCAGGTTTCAACACGACGGGGCAGCCCGCGGCGATCGCGGGCGCGACCTTGTGCGCTACGAGGTTCAGTGGGAAGTTGAACGGCGTTATCGCACCTACGACCCCGACCGGTATCCGGAGGGTGAAAGCAAACTTCCCCGCCCCGGCGGAGCTCCCCTCCATGGCGATCGTTCTGCCGGCGAGCGTGCGGGCCTCGATTGCAGAGAAGACGAACGTGGAGACGGCGCGCTGTGCCTCGCCCCGTGCAGTCTTCAGAGGCTTTGCTGCCTCCGCAGCGATGACTCGTGCCAGCTCCTCGGAGCGATCGGCGAGCACTCGTGAGGCTGCATCGAGGATCTCGGCCCGACGCCACGCCGGGATCGTCTCCTCGGCCAGGGCCCTACGGGCGGATCGAACGGCGAGGTCTACCTCGGCCGCGCCGGCCGCCGGGACACGCCCGAGCAGGGTGCCGTCGTAGGGGGAGCGGACCTCGATCCAGTCGCGCGTGGTCACCCGATCGCCACCGATCGGAAGTGCGTGGTCTCTGGCGATCACTGCTGGACCTCCCGCCTGGTCGGAGTTGTGCCCTCGACAGGATTCGAACCTGCGCACACGGCTCCGGAGGCCGATGCTCTATCCCCTGAGCTACGAGGGCGGGATGGGTCTTGCGGCCGGGCCGCTATGTCGGGAGATGCGTCGCATGCTGCTGAGGTCGTATCCGGCGCACCCATGATGAACCGATGACCACAGTAGTGCGCCGGTGCGGGGGTCTACGCAGGCACCTTCGCTCCGGCGGGGAACGATCCGGCCGATCGAGCGCCGGCACTCGCGCGACGAATCAGGCGACGGCTGCTAGTCGGCGGTTGAGAGCATGCAGCGCCGAGCGAGCGGTGGCTTCGAGCGGGCTCGAACCTCGCGCGAGGCCGTACCTGACGATGCCGTCGCTCTGCAGGGCCACGGCGACCAGGGAGCTGTCTTCGCCGGTGCCTTCGATCGGCCGCGCCCACAGAGTCGTCGGCGAGAGAGGCGACCCGGGTTCTTCGAGCGCTCCGATGGTCGCGTCGACGACCGCCGGTAGGCCACCCGCTGCGGGTGCCCTGCCTATTGTTCGGCGACCGTTGCGGATCAGGTGCACCTCGACTTCACCTGTGTCGGGGAAGGACAGCACGGCCAGCAGCCGGTACCGCTCACCGGTGGAACCGCCGCCGGTTCTCGGCTCCTCTGGGGCTATCGGGGCGTCGTCGACGAGCACGATCTCGTCGGTTTCTCCTGTGGAGATGGGGGTGCCGTCGGTGTCGTTGGTAGCGATGGCTTCGTCGGTGTCGATGGTGTCCGCAGGGTCGATGGTGTCGACAGGGTCGATGGCTTCGTCGGTGTCGATGGTGTCGACAGGGTCGATGGCTTCGTCGGTGTCGTTGGTGTCGATGGCGTCGATGGCGTCGACAGGGTCGACCGGCGGAGTGCCGGGATCTCGCCACCGGACAACCTCGACGGCCACGGGACGGTTGGAGCTCCGGGCGACGATGCGCGCCGCCTGAGCCGGTAGGCCGCGGCCTGTGGAGGTGACGTGCAGCTGAACCAGGAGCAAGTCGTCGCGCTCGTCGAAGCCGGCGGCGCGCACGCCTGGGAGCCTGCGCAGCTCTAGCTCGAGGTCGTCGAGAGTGTTGCTGGACATGTCAGCGCTGCTCCTTGGCCTCATAGAGACGCCGGTCTGCGAGTTGAAACAGAGTCTCGAAGTCGGCTGCGTCAGTGGGGCACTGGGCGACTCCGTAGGAGAAGCGTGGAGTCGTGGTGGCGAGACCCGCAACGTCTCGAATGCGGTCGATGAGGGCGGGTACCAGATCGGACTCGGTGTTGGGGAGGATCAGCGCGAACTCGTCGCCGCCGATACGAGAGGCGTGGTCACCGAACCTCAGCGCCCTGCGGAACCGCTCACCCATATCGCGCAGAATTGCATCACCGGCCATGTGTCCGTCACGGTCGTTGAGATCCTTGAATCCGTCGAGATCCATTATCACGAGAGTGAACGGCCATCCGTAGCGCGTGCTGCGCGCGACTGACATCTCCAGCAAGCGGTCGAACGACCTCCTGTCGAAGACGCCGGTGAGCGGATCGTGCCACGCGTCGTAGCGCAGGACATCGAGACGCAACGCGAGAACGCAGAACGAGTACACGAGTGTGCGATCGAATGAGTCGTCGTCGATGGCAGGCTCGGTGTACAGCCCCGGCGACGCGGAGAGGAGAACCTCGTCGTCTTCGTCGAGCGGTCTGCGACCCGACCTGAACACCTGGCGACCGAGAGTCGTCTCGTCGATCACCATGGCAGCGTCTTCGAGGTCGAGCTCGGCGACGAGAGAGTCGAGAACGCAGTAGATGAGAGCGAGTCCTGACTCGGTGTCGGACAGCTCCTTCGCGAGCGTGTTGCTCAACGCCGTCGTCTTCATCGGACGCTCTCCGTGAGGGTGACTCCCGAGGTGGGCGGGGCGCAGATGGAGCGCCGTGTCGGGCAGGATTGCCGCAAGGCCCCGCCCGAGCCCTGATGGTCGCGGCACTTCCGTCCTCCCTCACTCACTGTGGTGCTCCCGACGTCCCACGCGACGGTGCGCGCCTCGTTGGTAGCTCGTCTGCCCTGCCACAGAGGATAACCCGCCACGACGGAAAGCGAAAATAGACATATCCTCCCCGATTATCCGGTAGGCGCTGGTGTAGGGTGCCGTGCCTCTGCGGCCCGAGCCGGGCCGTACCTCGCCTGCGACCTCTCACCGTGATCCGCGACGATCTGATCGACGCCCTGCGCGCCGCGCTGGCCTCCGCCGGCCTAACGGAGCCCGATGGTCCCTTCGCGCTCGCTGCACCGCGACTACGTGAGCACGGGGATTGGGCGACGAACGTCGCCTTGCAGGTGTGCAAACGAGCCGGTCTGCCACCCAGAGAGGTCGCCGAGCGCATCAAGGGCGCCCTCGAAGCCGATCCGCCTCCTCACCTCGAGAAGGTCGAGATAGCGGGCCCGGGGTTCCTGAACATCTTCCTTACCCCCGGATGGCTCGAGGACGTCCTGCGCGCCGTCATCGCGGCGGGCGCCGATTATGGGAGGGGCGACGCGCTGGCCGGCCAGCGGATCAACCTCGAGTTCGTCTCGGCGAACCCGACCGGACCGCTGCACGCCGGTGGCGGACGCTGGGTCGCGGTAGGAGACGCGATCGCGAACCTGCTGGCATCCCAGGGCGCGGAGGTGCACCGGGAGTACTACCTCAACGACGCCGGTGCCCAGCTCGACAAGTTCGCCGAGTCCATCATCGCCCGATACAGAGGTGAGCCTCCTCCCGAAGACGGGTATCTGGGCGAGTACGTCGTAGACATGGCCGATCGCATGCGCTCCGACCTCGGTGACGATGTCACCGTCGACCAGGCGAAGGAGTGGGGTTACCGCGACGCCGTTCGGCAGCTGCGCGACGACCTCGGGCGAATCGGGGTGCACTTCGACACGTGGTTCTCCGAGCGGCGTCTCTACGAGCGCGGTGATATCGCGGAAGTGCTGCGGCTGCTCGACGAGCGAGGTGTCACCTACGCTCACGACAGCGCCCGATGGCTTCGCACAACCGATTTCGGTGACCGCCGCGACCGCGTGCTCATTCGATCCGACGGTACGACCACATATCTCTGCAACGACCTCGCGTACCACCGCGACAAGCTCGCACGCGGGTTCACGCACCTGATCAACATCTGGGGTGCCGATCATCACGGCCAGGTCGCGTCGCTGCAGGCCGGCATGCAGGCCTTGGGCTGCGGCGAGGATGTGCCCGAGGTGATACTCGGCCAGCTCGTGAAGCTCGTTCGTGGGGGCGAGGAGGTGCGGCTCTCGAAGCGGGCCGGCGAGATGATCACGCTCGCCGACATCCTCGATGAGGTTGATCCCGACGTCTGTCGCATGACGTTCCTGCTGCAGGGGCTCGACACGGCACAGACTCTCGACATGGCGGTGGTGACTGCGCAGTCGATGGAGAACCCCGTGTACTACGTGCAGTATGCGCACGCACGCATGGTCTCGATCGGGCGCAAGGCAGCAGCAGCAGGGGTGACGCGTCCGCCACTCGAGGAGGTCGATCTGTCGGTGCTCGACGACGAACGGGAGCGCGATCTCCTGCGCGCGCTGGCGGAGTATCCCGATGTGGTCGCGGAGGCCGCGGTGCGGAGGGCGCCGCACCAGATAGCGCACTGGGTCCACGACTTCGCCGGACGATTCAGCGGCTTCTACCGCGACTGCAGAGTCATAACCGACGACGATGCGCGCACCCAGGCGCGGATGTGGCTGGTCTCTGCATGCGAGATAGGTCTTGCCGACGCTCTTGGCATCCTCGGAGTTCACGCACCGGACGCGATGGCGCGTCTCGGTGCCGACGACTCCGACGGTGACTCCGACGATGACCCACCTGTCGACGGCGCCGGCCGGCCGACCGGCGGGGCCTGACGGCCCTGGCCCCGAGCGCGTAGCGTCGTACCGGATGACCGCACCCATCGACCGCACACTCCTCCCGCGCACCACGCGCGTCGATGGCTCGGGTCGTGCCACTGTCGGAGGCTGCGACCTCGAGGCGCTGGCAGCCGAACACGGGACCCCGCTGTACGTGTACGACGAGGAAGACCTGAGGGCTCGTTGCCGCGAGTACGTAGACGCGTTCGGAGCCAATCGCGTCGCCTACGCCGGCAAGGCGTTCCTCTGTGTTGCGATGGCGCGCCTCATCGACGAGGAGGGTTTGCTTCTCGACGTCGCCACCGGAGGCGAGCTCGGGGTCGCCATGCGCGCCTCCTTCCCGGCCGAGCGGGTCATCTTCCACGGCAACAACAAGTCGGAGGAAGAGCTGCGGCTCGCTTTCGACGTGGGCGTCGGCCGGGTCGTCGCCGACTCGTTCGACGAGATCAATCGACTCGAGGCGCTCGTCTCGGCGGGTCGTTCGGCACCTGCAGTGCTCGTGCGCGTGACGCCAGGAGTCGAAGCGCACACGCACGAGCACATCGAGACAGGTGCCGAGGATTCCAAGTTCGGACTCTCGCTGGAGCGAGGTGAGGCGCTCGCAGCGGTGCAGAAGATCCTGCTGGGCGGGAAGCTTCACTTCGCGGGGCTGCACTGCCACATCGGTTCGCAGGTGTTCCGACTCGATTCGTACGCACGCGCCCTTACGAAGATGGCCGTTCTCGTGCACACGGTCGAGAGCTTGACCGGCGCTTCGGTCGAGGAGGTCAACCTGGGCGGTGGCCTGGGGGTGCGGTACGTGCGCGGCGACGCGCCGCCGCCGATCGCTGTTTACGCGAAGGCGGCGCACGACGGTCTGGCAGCAGCACTCGCAAACGCAGGTGTGGCGTCGTCGCCGATAATGATGGTCGAGCCGGGCCGGTCGATAGCGGGGCCGCCAGGGCTGACCCTCTATCGCATCGGCACCATGAAGGAGATCCCGGGACTGCGCACGTACGTCGCCGTCGACGGTGGGATGAGCGACAACCTCCGACCCGCGCTCTACGGAGCCGAGTACGAAGCGTTCGCGCCCGGTCGTGTCATGGCCGATCGCCCCCTGGTCGCGACGGTCGCGGGCAAGCACTGCGAGCAGGGTGACGTGCTCGTGAGAGATGCGCACTTGCCGGCCGATCTACGCGTCGGCGATGTGATCGCGACGCCGTGCACCGGGGCGTACGGGGCTTCGATGGCATCCAACTACAACCGGACGCCTCGCCCGGCGGTTGTCTTCGTGCGAGGCGGCGATTCACGGGTCGTCGTGCGACGCGAGACGGTGCAGGACCTGCTCAGGCTCGACGTCGGGTGATTGCATCGGCGTCCGGCGATCTTCGGAGGTTGTTCGGGCGGGTGCGTCGACCCGAGCTGCGGAGTCCGAGCGGGCGTTTCGGGAGGTCGTTGTGCGGCCGGGGTTGCCGAGTCCGCGAGAATGGTCGCAATGGATGATCAACGAGAAGTCGTGCGGGTAGGGCTCCTGGGTTGTGGGAACGTCGGTGCGGCCCTGTTGGGCCTCCTACATTCGAATGCCGACCTGATCCGGGCGAGGGCCGGGGTGGAGATCGAGGTCACCCGTGTCGCTGTGCGCGACGTGGAACGGCGGCGCGATTCCGTGGTCGCACCCGCGGTGATCACCGGCGATGCCCGAGGCGTGGTCTCCGATCCCGATGTCGACGTCGTCGTCGAGGTGATCGGCGGGGTCGAACCTGCTCGGACACTGATCCTCGAGGCACTCGAGCGTGGCAAGCCGGTCGTCACGGCCAACAAGGAGCTGCTGGCCGGCGTCGGCAAGGAGCTCTTCGATGCCGCGGAACGTTCAGGCGTGGACCTGCTCTTCGAGGCGTCGGTCGCCGGCGGGATACCGCTGATTCGCCCGCTGCGTGAGTCGCTGGCCGGCGAGAGGATCCGGCGCGTGATGGGAATCGTCAACGGCACTACGAACTTCATACTGACGCGGATGACCGAGGAGGGATCGTCGTTCGCCGCCGCACTTGCCGATGCGCAGGGTCTCGGGTACGCCGAGAGTGAACCTTCCGCCGACGTAGAGGGATTCGACGCGGCATCGAAGGCTTCGATCATCGCGTCGATTGCGTTCGGCGCTCTCGTAGTTGCCGGCGACGTGTATCGAGAAGGCATCTCCGAGATCACTCCCGACGACATCGCCGCGGCCCGCGAGCTGGGATACGTGGTGAAGCTCCTCGCAGTGGCCGAGGAGTCCGAAGGCGGTGTAGCCGTGCGCGTGCACCCGGCGATGGTGCCGGCAGATCACCCGCTGGCGACGGTCCGCGGCGCCTTCAACGCCGTGTTCATCGAGGGTGACGCACTCGGGCAGCTCATGCTCTACGGTCGGGGCGCCGGCGGCGGGCCGACGGCGGTAGCGGTGCTCGGCGACCTCATCGACGCAGTGAAGAACCTGCATGGTGGGGGTAGGGGGGCGACGATAGGAGACCTCGCCAAGAAGCCGATCTGCCCTATCGACGAGGTCGAGTCGCAGTTCTACCTCTCGATGGACGCCGCCGACCGACCCGGCGTGCTAGCTCGGATAGCCGATTGCTTCGGGCGACACGGTGTCTCGATCCAATCGATGCAACAGCACGGCCGTGACGACGATGCCCGTCTGATCTTCGTGACTCACCGTGCGCGGGAAGCCGACCTGCGGGCCACGGTTCACGAGGTGCGCGACCTGGACGTGATCATGAGAGTGGGTTCAGTGCTGCGAGTTGTCGGAGGCGACGAGTGAGTATCGAGAACGCGATGTGGCGTTCCCTCAGATGGCCCGGCGTAATCGAGGCGTACAGGGATCGGATGCCGGTCACCGACGTGACTCCGATCGTGACGCTCCTCGAAGGATGCACGCCTCTTGTACCGACGCCGCGGCTCTCCGAGCGGATCGAGGCACGTGTCTACCTGAAGGTCGAGGGGCTCAACCCGACTGGATCGTTCAAGGACCGTGGAATGACGCTGGCGATCTCGAAGGCCGTAGAGGATGGCGCCAGGGCAGTCGTGTGCGCATCCACAGGTAACACGTCGGCCTCGGCGGCAGCATACGCGGCACGCGCCGGACTCGTCGCCGCGGTGCTCATTCCCGAGGGACAGGTCGCTCTCGGGAAGCTGGCGCAAGCCTTGATCCACGGAGCGCGCGTGGTTCAGATTCGCGGATCGTTCGACGACGCTCTTGATCTGGTGCGCGCGCTCGGCGAGCGGGGCGGGGTGACGATCGTCAACTCGATCAATCCGTATCGCATCGAGGGTCAGAAGTCGGCAGCGTTCGAGGTCTGCGACGTTCTAGGGGATGCTCCCGACGTTCACTGCATCCCGGTCGGCAACGCCGGCAACATCACTGCGTACTGGAAGGGCTACGGCGAGTACCACGACGACGGTGTGTCCACGAAGCTTCCGCGCATGCTGGGTTGGCAGGCCGCAGGATCGGCGCCGATAGTCATCGGCGAGCCGGTGCTTCACCCCGAGACGATCGCTACGGCGATCCGCATCGGGAACCCGGCATCGTGGAAGAGCGCACTGGCGGCACGCGACGAATCGGGAGGGGTCATTTCAGCTGTGACCGACGCGGAGATACTCGGCGCGTATCGACTTCTCGCGACTCTCGAAGGCGTCTTCGTGGAGCCGGCGTCGGCGGCCTCGGTTGCCGGACTGCTGAAGGCCGCGGAGTCCGGGCTGATCGGAGCCGACGAGACGGTCGTGTGCACCGTGACCGGCCACGGCCTGAAGGACCCGACCCGGGCGATTTCGGAGGTCGAGGCCGGTCCGGCAGTCGACGCGACCATCGAGGCCGTGGTCGCGGAGCTCGGCCTTTGACCCTTCGGAACCGCGCCGCGCTGCTCGTGTCGGCGTTGTTCGTCAGCGTCCTCGCCGCGGCAGCGGGCGTCGCGGTCGCGCGTGGCTCGGGTGCGGGAGGGTCGGGGAAGGACTCGCCGCTGCTCGTCGCGCCTTCGCGCACGACCGAGGCCCCTCCGATCACCCGGGGAGACAGGGCACCGACCTCCACGACGGTGCCGCTTCCGACGCCCGAGCCGCCGCCGGCCGATCCCTACGCCGACGTTCCCGTCATCCAGATCGGGAGGATCGAGATTCCCAAGATCGGGGTCGATCACCCGATCTACGAAGGCATCACCCTGACGGTCATCGACTCCGGGCCGGGTCACTGGCCGGGAACGGCGCTACCCGGTGAGCGCGGCAACACCGTCTTCCCCGGGCATCGTGTGACCCACACGCGCCCCTTCTACGACATCGACCTGCTCGCTGCGGGCGACGAGGTCATCTTCCACATGCCCGCTGCGGATTACACGTACCGCGTTACGGGGACTCTGATCGTCTTGCCGGGCGACCTCTGGGTGGTCGACCAGACCGAGGAGCCGACGATGACCATTCTCGGGTGCCATCCCAAGCACAGCGCGCGGCAGAGATTCGTTGTAAGGGGCGTGCTGGTGCGCACCGCGCCGACCATGGCGAGCGCGGGGATCGCTGTTCAGGCGGGCGACGCGCTTGCGGGTAGTGCCTGACGCTCCAGGTTGCACCGCGCGCGACCACGAGTGTCTTGCGGCATCGTCGACGCCTCAGGTCGTGGCAGTCGTCGGTCGCGGGCTGCATCGCTCGCCGCGCGCTCGCATGGCGGCGTGTGCGGCTGCGCGATCATCTGCGGCGAAGGTGGGTGCGACAAGATGTCGAAGGATCGCGGCTCGTCATGCCGGGTCCAGTCGTAATACGCGGCCGTTGATGTCGAGCACGTAGAGCTCGCCGTCATCGTCCTCGCCGAACGAAGTGACCAGGCCTCCGTTGACGCCGAGATCGCGCTCGGCTTCGACGATCCCGGCGTCTTGCGTGAGGGCGGCGAGACCGCCCTGCGCGTAGTCGGCGAACACGTACGCTCCTACGAGGTCGCCAATCGCGTGGCCTCGGTATACGAATCCGCCCGTGATCGAGACTCGACCATCTGCGTGGGGGTACTCGTAGACGGGTTCGACGAGGCCGCCCGGGACGGGACCTTCGTAGTCGTGCGCACCTTCGCGAGCGTTCCATCCGAAGTCGAGGCCGGACTTCCCTGCCGGCGCGACGTCGATCTCCTCCCAGAGGTCCTGGCCGACGTCGCCTATCCAGAGGTCGCGCGTCTCCCGGTCCCAGGAGAACCGCCAGGGGTTGCGAAGGCCGTACATCCAGATCTCGGGACGGGCCTCGGCATTGCCTACGAACGGGTTGTCGGAGGGCACCGAGTACGGAGCGTCGCCGGAGGGGCGAGGGTCGATGCGGAGGATCTTCCCCAGGAGCGTCCGGAGGTTCTGGCCGTTCCCATCAGGATCGCCGGCGCCTCCACCGTCGCCGAGTCCGATGTAGAGCATGCCGTCGGGCCCGAAGGTGACCTGGCCGCCATTGTGGTTCGGGTATGGCTGGTTCACACGTAGCAGCTCGCGTCGTGAACCCACGTCGGCGGTCCCGTCGGCGAGCATGGAGAACTCCTGGACACGCGTGTTGCCGTCGAGGTCGGTGAAGTCGACGTAGAGCAGATCACCTCCGGGTGAGAAGCAGAGCCCGAGCAGGCCCTGCTCGCCGCCGGCGGTCAGGTCGCCGGAGATGTCGAGCACGGGTCCGTCGTCGAGATGGCCACCCTTAACGGCGCGCACGCGGCCTGTCTGTTCGGCTATGTACAGGGTCGCGTCGCCGGCGCGCACGGCGAACGCGACGGGGCTGTCGAGGCCCGAAGCGATCTCGGTCAGCTCGACGCGCGCAGACGACACGTCGCCGCTTCCGGCGCCTGCAGAGGTGCTGTTGCCGAGCGTCGAGGGTGCACCCGCGGTGGTGGGTCGACGCGGCTGAGTAGGCCGATCCGAGCCGATGCTGTGGGAACCACCGTTGCCGCACGAGGAGGCGGCGAGAGCGAGCAAGAGGATCGACACACGTGGGCGGCGGCACCGCATGGCGGCAGGATACCGGCGCGCCGGTCCACCGTCTGGCCGACCACCTACGATCCATGCCGTGAAGTACGTCGTCTTCGTTCCCGATGGCTGTGCCGACGAGCCTCTCGGGCAGCTCGACGGGCTCACTCCGCTGGGGGCGGCCTCGATGCCCAACGTCGCTGCCATCGCCCGGCGCGCCGAGATCGGCCTGGCGCGCGTGATCCCGCCGGGGATGCCGCCGGGGAGCGACGTCGGCAACATGTCGATTCTCGGTTACGACCCGGTGATGCATCACACCGGGCGCGCGCCCATCGAGGCCGCCGCCATGGGTATCGACCTGGCGCCGGACGAGGTCGCGTACCGCTGCAACCTCGTGTCGCTCTCTGCGGGCGACGAGCCCATCATGATCGACTTCGCCGCCGGTCATGTCAGCAGCGAGCAGGCTCGGCACATCGTGGGTGCTCTCGATGCCGAGCTCGGAGGTGGACGCAACGGGGTGCGCTTCTACTCCGGTGTCGAGTACCGGCACCTGTGCGTCGTGCCGCGCACGTGGTCAGACGCGGTGTGCACGCCTCCGCACGACATCACCGGGCGGCCTGCGGTGTGGCCGACGGGTCCGGCCGCGCAGCGGGTGCGAGCGCTCATGGCCGAGTCGCGAGCGGTCGTTGCTGCCGCCGCCGCCGAGGTCGGCTCGGAGGCGACGCAGATCTGGCTGTGGGGACAGGGAGTCAAGCCGAACCTGCCTTCGTTCAGCTCGCTGTACGGGGCCGCAGGGAGGCTCTCGTCGGCAGTCGACCTGGTGCGCGGGCTGGGTGTCCTCACAGGAATCGAGGTCGTAGATGTCGCGGGCGCAACCGCCGGGTTCGACAACGACTACGCGGCCCAGGCCGGTGCGTGCCTCGCGAGTCTCACAGACAGGGACTTCTTCTTGCTGCATGTCGAGGCCACCGATGAGGCCGGCCACCAGGGGCGGATCGACCTGAAGATCGAGTCGCTCGAACGTTGGGACCGTGAAGTGATCGGACCTGTCGTCTCGGCGCTGGACGCCGGTGGGGAGCGGTACCGAATCCTGCTGCTCCCTGACCACGCCACTCCCTGCGCGTCGATGACACACACCGCTGAACCCGTCCCCTACCTTCTCTTCGACAGTGCAGCAGATGCGAGCGGGGGGGCATTCACCGAGGCGGGCGCTGCCGGCGCCGATGCCTTGGATGCCCATCTCCTAATGGGGCGACTGCTCGCGCCGATCTGATGTTGCGCTCATCGGCGGGGCGGGATTTCTGCGCCGCCGCTGAGCAAGGTGTATCATCAGCGTGATCCCTTGAAGCCCGTGGCGGCGGCAGCGCGCCCGCACGGTCGGTGAGTGGATGTTGCCGGCACTGTTCCGTCTCTCGGAGGTCATCCCGGGGATGGGCCGGTGCGGTACCTCCGACGGGTCGTCGTGAACCGGTGACGGAGCGACTGCCCCCGGTCCGAATGATTGGCAATCCCGGAGATTGCATTACCCGAAGCCAACCATCACGGCGGCTCGGCGTGCGCGCCCGTCGCCGCGAGGAGCAGGTCATGAGCGACCAGACGTTCGAGCGCGCGGCGCTCGACGGCAAGGACCGAGAACAGCTGCACGCGATTGCGGCAGCCCTAGGCGTGAAATCGATCCGCCGCCTGCGCAAGGCGGAGCTCGTTGATGCGATCGTCGCTGCCGCCAAGGGCGGCAATGGCAGCAACGGCGGAGCCGCGTCCGAGGCGAAGCCACGCAAGATTCGCTCAGCACGGACCTCCGACGTCGACGCCATCGGGGCATTGGCAGCCGAGGAGGATGCGCTCGCGGCCGTCTCGGCCGGGGAACCCGAGGTCGTACCGATCCGCCGGCCCGCAAGACCGGAGCCCCAGGTGAGCGGTGATGGCGGTACTGCCGAGACATCTGCGGTGCCACGGGCCGGGGCCCCTGCGGAAGGTCCCGACAACGCGGTTCCGCAGCAGGCGACCCAGGCCGCTACGACGCAGACGGCTCCACCGGCGCCGGTGCGGAGCGAAGGTGGGGCGCCGTACCAGGAGCGATCCGCCGAAGACCCCTCCGGGGCGTCGAGCGCGCCGTCGGGAACGGGCGACAGGAACCAGAACGAGGGGGGTGGTCGTCCGGGAGGGCGCGACGACGAGACTACGGGCAACAAGCGGCGCCGCCGGCGACGCGGCCGCGACCGCGACGGTGGTGGCCAAGGTGGGGGACAGGGCTCTCGCGAGGGCGCGCCGCACAGGGCTGATGAGCCCCAGGGAGAACCTGTGGAGATCGAGGGGCTTCTCGATCTACGTGACGAAGGCTACGGCTTCCTTCGGGCGAGCGGCTACCTGCCGGGTCGCACCGATGCCTACGTCTCCGCTTCGCAAGTGCGCCGTTTCGCTCTGCGTAAGGGCGACTACGTGAAGGGCGCGACTCGACCTGCGGCCAGCAACGAGAAGTACCCGGCGCTCCTGCGTGTCGACGAGATCACCGGGATGAATCCCGAAGAGGCGCGGCAGCGTCCGCGCTTCGAGGATCTGACGCCGCTCTTCCCCGACGAGACACTTCACCTCGAGCTGCAAGACCAGCCGTCCGAGATGATGGGCCGCATCATCGATCTCATCTCGCCCATCGGCAAAGGGCAGCGCGGGATGATCGTGTCACCGCCGAAGGCCGGCAAGACAACGATCATCAAGCAGATCGTGTACTCGATCGAGCGCAACAACCCCGAGTGTCACGTGATGGTGCTGCTCGTCGACGAACGGCCCGAAGAGGTCACGGACATGCGCCGACATGTGCTGCGCGCAGAGGTAGTGGCGAGCACATTCGATCGCCCGTCGGATGAGCACTGCCACATAGCCGAGCTCACCATCGAACGCGCCAAGAGGCTCGTGGAGATGGGCAAGGACGTCGTGATAATTCTCGACGGCATAACCCGTCTGGCCCGGGCGTACAACCTCGCGGCGCCCGCATCCGGCCGGATCATGTCGGGTGGCATTGATGCGGGTGCGCTCTATCCGCCGAAGAAGTTCTTCGGGGCTGCGCGCAACGTCGAAGAGGGCGGATCGTTGACGATCATCGCCACGGCTCTCGTCGAGACGAACTCGAAGATGGACGAGCACATCTTCGAGGAGTTCAAGGGCACGGGCAACATGGAGCTGCGTCTCGACCGCCGCCTCTCCGAGCGTCGGATCTTCCCTGCGATAGACGTCGAGGCGTCCGGAACCAGGCATGAAGAGCTCCTCTTCGATCGAAGCGCGCTCCAGCAGGTGTGGAAGCTGCGCCGGGTCCTCAACGCCCTAGACGGCGGAGCGGGCTTGGAGCTGCTCATCGACAAGATCAAGACGACGAAGAGCAACGACGACTTTCTCGCCGACATTGCGAAGGCACAGTCCATCTCGGGCTGATAGGTGCCACAGGGAGTCGAGGCGCGGGCGAGACCGCACGGCACCTTTCCCGGAGCTGCCGTGGCCCGCTGTGACCCCGCCGGTCTGCCGGGCCTAGACTGGAGTTCTGATGAAGACCGAGATCCATCCTGACTACGTAGAGTGCAGCGTGCACTGCTCGTGCGGCAACGAGTTCGTGACCCGCTCGACGGTTCCGAGCCTGCGCGTCGAGCTCTGCTCGGAGTGTCACCCCTTCTACACGGGCAAGCAGAAGCTCGTAGACACAGGTGGCCGCGTGGAGCGGTACAACCGCCGCTACGCGAAGTCCGCGGCCGCGAAGGCCAAGAAGTAGAGCGACGGCTGCGAGCGGGCCGGCCCCGGCGGCAATGGCGATGTCACGAGGGCCCGAGCCGAGGTACATGGGCGGGCAGGCAGTTCTCGAGGGTGTGATGATGCGCGGCACGTCGACCTGGGCGGTCGCCGTGCGCACACCGGAGGGCAGCATCGAGGTGATCACCCGCGACGTTCCGGGTTGGTCGGAGCGGTATCGGAGGATCCCACTGCTCCGCGGTGTCATGGGACTCGGCGAGTCGGTCTCCTTGGGATACAAGGCGTTGGCGTGGTCGGCGAATCGCCAGGTCCCGGATGAGGAGCAAGTCTCCGACAAGGCGATCGGCTGGACGATGGCGCTGGCCATGGTGCTCTTCAGTGGTCTCTTCCTGGTGCTCCCGGCACTCGCCGGCAGGGGTTTGCGCAGCATCGCCGGAGCTGTGCCTTTCCAGGCCGCCGAGGGAGTCTTGCGGCTGCTGATCTTTGTCGGCTACCTGCTGCTCATCTCCCGGATGCGCGACATCCGTCGCGTGTTCGAGTACCACGGCGCGGAGCACAAGTCGATTGCCGCGTACGAGAACGGCGTAGAGCTGACGCCCGAGTCGGCGCAGCGGTTCACGACGGCCCACGTGCGCTGTGGCACGAACTTCCTTCTCACCGTGATGGTCGTGGCGATCCTCACTTACTCGGTCGTGCCGACCCCGAACCTCGCGGCCATCGTCGTGTCGCGGGTCGTTCTGCTTCCGCTCATAGCCGGGATCTCATTCGAGGTGATTCGCGCTTCGGCGCGCAACA
>Ga0172375_10004322_pt1 | contig 21044 bp, 16 predicted proteins | sample LakKiv1m_FD_114537 | JGI IMG/M metagenome (GOLD analysis project Ga0172375, IMG submission 114537) | Freshwater microbial communities from Kabuno Bay, South-Kivu, Congo - kab_092012_11.1m | ecosystem: Environmental > Aquatic > Freshwater > Lake | place: Democratic Republic of the Congo...
AAAACTGTTCTACCGTCTCATGCAGCAAGCCGTGACAGCGCGTCCTCCCGCCGTCAAAGCCTTGTACGTGTCAAAACCACAACCTGTGGGGGCAACTTGAGTAAATCAGCTACCCAGTTTCAGAAATGACAGGATCACGTCGGTTTGATTGCTGCCCATACTGAACCCGGAGATCCTCTCGAAGGGAATGTCCATCTTCGCAAAAGACGTCTGCAGGGGAACGGACGAGATGGCTGGAGTTCCGACGATTCGTGAACCATCCGAGAGCTCGACCGACAGCCGAAGCACCTCGCCGGTCGCCACGGGGCCGCCACGAGCGACACTCGCCAGCAGTAGCAGGACACAGACCGCTATGCCTTCTTTAGGACCGCGCATTGCGAAGGTCTCCTTATGTACTATTATGCGTCAGCAACCATCACGCTTCCGGATCGAAGGAGGACGTGCGGGCAAGTTGTTCGAAGAGCTCGCGCTCCTTCGAGGTCAGGCGCTTGGGAACCGCGATCTGGACCACCGCGTAGAGGTCGCCCTTGCCGCCCAGCCCCTTCCCGCGCAAACGTATCCGCTGGCCTGACTGCGTGCCGGCCGGAATCGCCAGCGAGGCGCGCCCGCCAAGCGTGGGGACCGTCACCTTGCCGCCCAGCGCCGCCGTCCACGGCGCCACGCGGACCACGACCTCGACATCATGTCCGGTGACTTTGAATATATCATGCGGCGCGAGGCGAACGCGCAGGTACAGGTCCCCCGCCCCGCCGACTCCCTCGCCGCCTTGGCCCGCCAATCGTATTCGGGCGCCATCGGTGACGCCGGCGGGGATCCGCACCTCATACGTCTTGGTGCGCCGCTGCATACGACCGCGCGCATCCATCTCCGTCACCTGCAGCGCAATGCTCTTCTTTCCGCCTCGATCCGCTTCCTCGACCGAAATCGTGACCTCCGCCTCGTGGTCTTCTCCGCGATGGTAATGACGACCGCCGCCGCCGAAGTCGTCCTCCTCGAAATGCATGCCGCCGCCCATCCCCCCCATACCGCCCATCCCGCCGCCCCCGAACAGCGATTCGAAGAAGTCGCTGAATCCGCCCATCTCTTCGGCGGAGAATCCTCGCTGGCCACCCCGTCGGCCCGGCTGGCCCTGGTACTCGAAGTGAACATTCTCCCACCCGGGCGGCGGCCGGAACTCCTGGCCCGAATGCCAGTCCTGGCCCAGTTCGTCATAGCGCTTGCGCTTGTCGGGATCGCCGAGCACTTCGTAGGCCTCGGCGACCTCCTTGAACCGCGCCTCGGCGTCCTTGCTCTTGTTGACGTCGGGATGATATTTCCGCGCCAGCTTGTGGTACGTCTTGCGGAGCTCGTCCTGCGTCGCGGTGCGGGGCAACCCCATGATCTCGTAATAGTCTTTGTACTTGATAGGCATGACTGGTGGAAACTATTGCCGAGCCGTGCGGCCAGGTCAAGAAGAACGGGAGCTCGGAGCGGCCGACGTCTCGCCGCGGACGACCCTGACCAGCAGAACGGCCACGAGGGCCAGATACGCGGCGAACAGGGGCAGTCGGATCACCGTCTGGACTGCGGGCGTCTGAAAGGCCAGCGCGGCCCGGACAACGGACTCTGACGTTGTCATTGGGACCAGGAAGGCGCCGAGAACGGGGTTAAGCGCGTATTCGACAACGTACGTGACGGCGGCTACGACCAGAAAGACGCGGGACGCGGGACGCATCGCGCCCGCCGCTGTTCCCGCGAGAATGACCAGCAGCGGCAGGAACCAGTAGATGTACTGGGGGGCATAGCCGGGCCCCAGCGCCGGGATGATCATTAGCCAAAGCGCCGCCATGCCGATGAGGAATGTGCCGTCTCTCTGTTTCGGCGGACGCCACGCCATCATGACCGAGAACCCGACGAGACCCGCGACCAGCAGCGGGGCGAAGAGCTTCGTACATGCCGTAAGAAGACTCTGCGCATTCCACATGGAAAGAAGGCCGCTGAATCCGAAGCAACCGGGAACGGACCGATAGAGCAGAACATTTCGAGTGGTCGCTATCGGGTCGAGAGCATAGAGGACACTCACCCCGAGCGCCACGGGGCAGAACACCAGCATCAGGCCCAAGACTCGTGCTCGAATATCCACCAGGCGGAAACCGGTCAGGAGCACGGGGAGCAGCACGATGGGCGTTGTTTTCGTGAGTATGCCGAGGCCAACGAAAAGGCAGGCGAAGAGCCAATCCACGCCCTGACGGGCATCGTGGAAACGCAGCAACATCAGGACGGCCGCGATCACCCAGAGGCCGACCAGCACGTCGAAATTGCCATGTTGGCACACTTGCAGAATGCACACGGGATTCAGCGCGATGCCGAGCATGGCCAATCGGACCGGACTGCCCTTCACAACACCCCGGTGAAGGACGCGGAACAGGACCACGACGAGAACGAGCTCCACGCCGATAAGGAAGGCCTGGATTACGCGGTAGAGAGGAATCGAAAGGAACTGGGACACGTGATCGAGACTGAACACAATCTGGACCCACAACGGAGGCCAATTCAGTACGGTGGTTGACACGTACGGGTTTGCGCCGGACGCCAGCTCGGAGGCGACCTTCAACCAGGCGCGCAGGTCCACCGAAACCGCGCTGGCGGGGATAAGAGCCAGGAAAGCCACACGGGCCACGAGGCACACCAGAATTACCAGGAGAAGGCCCATCCGCGTATGATTTCCGGAGCGGGAATCCGTGTTCGTTTCTACCTTTGTCTGCACGAGAACCCTCCATCCACGGGGCACGGAAGCACACTATGGCATCCGAACCGTCAGGCGGCAATCTTCTACTTGGACGGATACGGGACGACGCGTGCTTGCCTCGCACGGCGCCACCGGATACCCTGTGCCCATGTACGAGGCGCGCTCATGAACTTGGTCAAGCTGTTCGGAGGCAGGCGGCCGATTGCGCTGCGGAGACTTCGCGTTCCAAAAGCGCTGACCCTCCTCTACCTGGCGCCCCACCCCGACGATTTCGACGCCGTCGGCGTCACCATGCGCTGGTTCCAGGAGAACGGAAATTCCCTGCACCTCGCCATCGCCACGTCCGGCGCCAGCGGAGTTGAGGACTCCTATGGCTCGTCCGCCTCGTGGCAGGTCAAAGCCGACATCCGGGAACGGGAACAGGCGGCCGCCTGCCAATTCTTCGGTCTCGACAGCTCCCGCGTGACCTTCCTGCGGATCGAGGAGGACCGGGCGGGCCATCCCGCCGACACGGAAAACAACCTGGAGATCCTCCATCAACATTTCCTGAATGTGCATCCCGACATCGTATGCCTGCCCCACGGCAATGACTCCAATACGGGGCACCAGCGAATCTATTCCATGTTCCGGCGACTCGCATCCAGCGCCGGCTACCCTCTCGTGGCCTTGCTCAACCGCGACCCCAAGACCCTCTCCATGAGGATCGATGCCTGCATGACCTTCGGCAAGAAGGATGCGGAGTGGAAAGGCGGCCTCCTGCGATTCCACCAGTCCCAGCATCAGCGCAACCTGAACGTGCGGCGGCATGGTTTTGATGACCGGATACTGATGGTTAACCGGCAGATCGCCGGTGAACTCCCCTCCGGAAAGCCGCTCTACGCCGAGGCGTTCGAACTGGAATTCTTCCCCCCCGGCAGCGGGCCCGGCATGAGAGGGCAGGACTTGACTTGAGGTGGTCACGTGGTATGTTCCACGCCACGTTTCTGTAACCAGGAGGTTCGTTATGGCGGAACAGGAGATCGGCGTAATTCAGCATTACTTCGACAAGATCAGCGTGGCGATCATCAGCGTGACACAGGACGAACTGTCGATCGGCGACACGATCCACATCAAGGGGCACACGACGGACGTCAGCATGAAGATCGAGTCGATGCAGTTCGAGCATAATAAGATCGAGAAGGCCAAGGTCGGTGAATCGGCAGGCGTGAAGGTTCCCGCCAAAGTCCGGATCCAGGACAAGGTTTTTAAGGTCACACCGTAGAGGAAAGGTGTCGGCGCAAGGGAGTGGTGGCGTATCGGCACAGCGACCGACATTCTCTCGGGCCGGCATTCACGACTTACCTATTCCACCCTGAGTATTCCTGCGATCCCCTTCATGAGCATCGTCACTTGTCAGTCATAACAAAACAAACACAGGAGGTTCACTTATGTCGAAGCGCAGCATGATGTTGTCGTTGGTGGCGGGATTGGTGCTGTTGGTCTCGGTTGTGGCGTGGGCGGCCACGCAGGCGAAGACCTACGATGTCACGGGCCCCGTCCTGGAGCTGAGCGACACGAAGATCATCGTCCAGAAGGGCGAGGATAAGTGGGAACTCGAGCGCGACAAGGACACGAAGGTCACGGGCGACCTCAAAGTCGGTTCGAAGGTGACCATCAAGTACCGCATGTACGCGACGACCGTGACCGTCAAGGAAGCGGAAGCCGCGAAGTAACCGCGTCAGCGATGATCAGGCCTCCCCATCCCGCGCAAGCGGGATGCGGGAGGCTTTTTTGCAGCGACAGGAAGCCATAGACCATGCCAACAGCCGCGAGAACAAATTGGAGTCGTCAGCCGTGGATGTTGCTCGAGACGAACGATCTGGAGATCGAGCGGCAACAGGCCGCGGAAGAAGGTCGCGATCTTGCCTCTGTCCAGGCCGAATTCGACACCCTTCTCCCTCTCGACCTCGGCGAGGAAGTCCACCAGCAACGGGCCGAGGCCCTGCTGGACCGCATCCAGGAGCTCCCGACCGTGGCCGGTTACCGCTACCGGGAGCCGTCCGACCTCGCCGGGATCCGCGATGAATGCGCTGCCGGCGATACCCCGTCCAATTCCGCACTATCCGATGCGGTGCTCCTGGACAAAGCGCTGGGCGGCTGGGCCGGCCGCGCCGCCGGCTGCCTTCTCGGCAAGCCCGTGGAGGGCCGGCGCGCCTGGCAGATCGAGAAATACCTGAAGGCGCAGAACCGCTGGCCGCTCGCCCGCTACTTTTCGCTGAGCGCATCCAAGGACCTCGCCAAGGAATGCGGCTTCAACCTGGAGGCGAAAGAACTGTACGAGGAAGGCATCACCTGCATGGTGGAGGACGACGACACCAACTACACGGCCACGGGGCTGGCCATCGTCAAGCAGCACGGCGCCGGGTTCACCCCGGAGCATGTGGCGGGATTCTGGCTGGCCAACATCCCGCTTTTTCATGTCTGCACAGCGGAACGCGTTGCCTACAAGAACCTGAGCGTCGGCATTCCTCCGCCCCGCTCCGCGAGCCTCCGCAATGTGTACCGTGAATGGATCGGCGCCCAGATCCGGGCCGACTTCTTTGGCTACGTGAACCCCGGCAACCCGGCGCGGGCGGCCGAGTTCGCGTGGCGCGACGCCTGCATCAGCCACGTCAAGAACGGCATCTACGGCGAGATGTGGGTGGCGGCCATGCTGGCAGCGGCTTATGTGACCAACGATGTCGAGAGCGTGATCCGCGCCGGGCTCGGACAGATCCCCAAGGCCAGCCGACTCCATGAAGCCATTACGCACATCCTGGCCCTTCATCGGGAGGGTATCGATTACGAGCACGCGATCGCCGATTTCCGTACCCGCTGGAAGGAAGACGATCCGCATCACTGGTGCCACACCATCAGCAACGCCGAACTGGTGGCCGTCGCCCTCCTCTGGGGCGAACGCGACTTCGAGAAGACGATCTGCTACGCCGTCATGCCCGCGTTTGACACCGACTGCAACGGGGCCACGGCGGGAAGCGTGCTCGGCGTGATCCTGGGCGCGAAAGCGCTGCCCGCCAAGTGGATCGCCCCGCTGAACGACACGCTCCTCACCGGCGTCGCCGGCTACTACAAGGTGTCCCTCACTCAGATGGCAGAAGAGACGGTGCGGCTGGTTAGGGCGGCGCCGTAGCGTGGCAGAAGTAAAAAGGGGCGAGTGTCAAGGGGAGGACAGAAACGCTCAACACTCAACATCCAACCCTGCTTCGCTCAAAGAGCTTCGCAGGGCAAGCGCTCAACGCCCAAGTGGGGAGGCTGACAACCAACACGACAACGACTGGCTCGGCCGTAAACGCTGCGCATGAGCGGGCAACGCAGGAATCACACAAAGCGCTTCGCTGCATTTCCTACAGCATCCCTCGTCCAGCTTGCTGGCGAGGGTGGCAGGCCGGGTTGTGCATTTCGGAAAAGCAAATCCTTCGTGTCAGATTGCCTTAAGTCCCGATCGCGAAGCGCATCGGGGCGTCCGGCAACCCGCCTGCAACGCTGTGCGTAGCACTGCGGGCAGGGGAGGAGGGATCGGCGCCATACTCCCGTATGCGCCGGTCCCGAGGACGCCGCCGGGAAGGCGATATCACGCGAAGGATTTGCGGCGAAATACACAACCCTTCTCGCTCCACGGCGCGGCGGGCCGAAGACACTGGACAGCGCGACCTACAAAAATGTAGTATTCGACTATGAGCGCAGGAACCGCACGCCGACAGGACGTCGAGCTGGAAATCCTCTACAGGATCTCCCAGGCCATGGCCCACCAGCAGGACGTCTCCGCCCTGCTGAACGAGGTCCTGGACATCCTGGAGAACGAAATGGGCATGCTGCGCGGAACGTTGACCCTCCGCCGGCCCGACACCGACCTCTTCACCATCGAAGCCTCGCGCGGATTGACTACCGAAGCGAAGGAACGGGGTCAATACCGGCTCGGAGAAGGCATCACCGGCCAGGTGGCCAAGTCCCTCAAGCCGATCGTCATCGCCGATATCCGCAAGGACCCCCGTTTCCTCAACCGCACCAAGTCCAGGGGGAACGCCAGCGTGGCGTTCCTCTGCGTCCCCATCCTGCACCGGAACCGCGCCATCGGCACGCTCAGCATCGATCGTCCCGCGCCGGACGAAGTATCGCTCAAGCGGGACTTGGATTTCCTCAAGCTCGTGGCGAACATCATCGCCGAGGCGGTGGCGCGCATCCGCGATCAGATCGAGGAGCGGGAAAGCCTGATGGCGGAGAACAAGCGGCTTCGCCTGGAACTGGGCGACCAGTATCACCCGGCCAGCCTCGTCGGCAACTGCAGCAGCATGCGCCTGGTGTTCGAGCAGATCGCCCAGGTGGCCGACAGCACCGCCACCGTGCTGATCCGCGGGGAGTCCGGCACCGGCAAGGAGCTGGTCGGCCGCGCCGTCCACTACACCAGTCCGCGCAAGGGCGGACCGTTCGTGGCCGTCAACTGCGCTGCCCTCCCCGAGCAGCTCATCGAGAGCGAGCTTTTCGGACACGAGAAAGGCGCTTTCACCGGGGCGAGTCAGCAACGGAAGGGACGTTTTGAACTGGCGAACGGCGGCACTCTGTTCCTGGACGAGATCGGGGATATCTCGTCCACCGTCCAGGTCCGCCTCCTGCGCGTGCTGCAGGAGCGGAGTTTCGAGCGCGTCGGCGGCTCCGAGCCCATCAGCGTGAACGTCCGGGTCATCGCGGCCACCAGCCGCAACTTGGAGCAGGCCATCCAGGAGCATCGCTTCCGCGAAGACCTGTATTATCGTCTGAACGTGTTCCCCATCCACATTCCCCCGCTCCGCGAGCGCCGTTCGGACATTGTCCTGCTGGCCGATCACTTCCTGCAGAAGTACGGCAAGTCGTACAAGAAGCCCATCAAGCGTCTCTCGACCGCCGCCATCAACATGATGATGGCCTATCACTGGCCGGGTAACGTGCGGGAGCTGGAGAATTGCATCGAGCGCGCCGTGCTGACCAATACGGACGGCGTGATCCATGGCTACACGCTGCCCCCGTCCCTGCAGACCAGCGACCAGACCCATACGGCCCTCATCCCGGAGGAAGGCGCGAGTCTGGAGGCGCTGGTCGACTCCTATACGCGGGAGATCATCATCGACGCCATCAAGAAGCACCGCGGCAACGCCGCCGCGGCGGCGCGGCACCTGCGCACCACCCAGCGCATCCTCAACTACACGATCAAGCGGCTGGGGATCGAACCCAAGAGTTATCGCTGATGTCTGACACACCGGCCAGTGCGATAGGGACACGCAACCCCCACGAACTGCGGAGCACGCACTGGCTGCTCCTCGGCCTGTGCCTGGCCCTTTTCGTGGCGCTTCGCATCGTCTGGATCGGCCACCTGCTCACCTGGGACGAGGCCATGACCCTGTGCACGGTGCGTTCCTTTGTGTCCGGCGGCGAGGATTACTTCTCGAATTGGCTCTGGCGCCACCCGCCGCTGTTCCCGCTGCTCATGTCCCTGCTCAGCCCGCTCAAGACCGGCTTTGCCGAGCGTGTCGAGGTCCTGGCCATTGCCCTCGGTGCCGTGAATCTGCTGATCCTCTTTCACTTGAATCGCCGCCTGTTCGGAATCCCGGTGGCGCTCGCCTCCGTGTTCTTCCTGGCGGTCATGCCGGGTGCCGTCTTCTTCGACGTGTGGGTCAAGACCGACCATCCCGTCAACACGTTCGGGCTTCTGGCCATCATCCTGCTCCTGGCGAACCGGACCTTCTATGCCGGGCTCAGCCTGGGTCTTGCCTTTCTGTTCAAAGAGACCGCAGTGTTCTACGCGGGCGTCATCGGCTTGCTGTGGATGTGCGGAGTCACCGGCCGGCGGAGGTTCTCCGACCTGTTCGCGATCACGTGCGTTCCCCTCGTCACCTGTGGCTGGTGGTACCTGATGGTGACCCTGCAACCTAATCAAGACATATCCGCCGGGGGGCCGCCGCCTGGGATCCTGGACCATATCTGGCTCGCGTTTGGCGGTAATCCCCTCTGGGTGAAGCCGTGGAACTACTACGTGGGCCAGCTCTTCGCCAACTTGGGGTGGCTGGGCGGTCTGCTGAGCCTCGGCGGGCTGGCGGCGCTCATCTGGCGGGCGCGCATATTCTTCATGGCCGGCCCGGTTCCCGGAGAGCCCTTCCTCTTCCGCGGCTGGCTGTGGCCCGTTCTCCTAGCCGTTCCGTCGATCGTCCTTCTCAGCCTGCTGCCCGGTAAGGTCCCGTGGATCGTCATCGTGCTGCTACCCGCACTCGCGACGCTGCAGGCCGTCGCCGCGGCGGCCCTGGTTGCGGAGATTCACCGGCGGCTGACGTCGCACCCCGCGGTCACGCCTGTCATGTCTCGCTCCATCGCCGCCGGTGCGGCCTTGGTCATGGGCCTGCTCTGCCTGACCGCCGTTTTTGGCCGCGACTACGAGTCGGTGCTGCGCAAGATCGATGCCGGCCAGGCCTACGGGGCGTCCTGTTCCCGGGAAGCCGCCCGGATCATGAACCGGCTGGTGAAGGATGACGAGCGCGTGCTCCTGACCTCGTTCCATTACTGGCAGGGAATCCAGCCCGGCGATCCCTGCGCGGTGTTCGCCTACTACTACGAGCGCCGGGGTGGCGTGATCCTGCGATCGCACAAGGCTTCTTTCGAGGACCTGTTGAAGGACATTAGGAAATACGAATTGGACTGGGCCTTGCTTTCGCCCGAGATGGGAAAGGCCGAATTCGAGATCTTCGACGGCTTCATCAAGACGCTGCACCTGAATCCCTGCCGCCTGCGCCGCGCCTACATCTTCCACACCACGGAGCTCTATCAAGCGCAACCGTGAGTGCCAGGCTTTTGGGCAACACGCCCTTGAGCCCTGATCTCTTATTGGTGCTCTCATGCCCGTACCGGGCTTCGTGTGCCCCGTCTCTCGCATCCTCCGCCTCCGTTGATGGCTTGTCACGCTCAGACACGAGGCACCCGCGCCCAATCATAATTCCCCGAGCCAATCCCGGATGCCGAGTAGTCTGGAGCCGCTTGTTCGGGCATCTATTTGTCTGAAAGTTTCTTAATGAGTGATTCCCATGACAAATCAAAGAGTTTCTTTCGCGCTTTCCTTCCTGCATAAATGGCCATCCCCGCGCCATTGATTCCGATGCGGCAGACGAATTTTCCTGTGCGTCCATACGCCCACACGAGGAGAGGTTTAGTGCCGAGTGAGATATATGCGCCATATTTTAGATATGAACTTCGCTTCATTCTTATCCTCCTTGATCATGTTCGCTCACTCATCCCATATAGTGTGTTCATCGACGTCATGACAATAGGGCATTTCTGATGTGTTTCCAATGACGTATGTCTTTCCTGTTGTGGGACACGCGGTCTATTCGGCACTGCTGTCCAATGCCTTAGCCCGACTTTCGCAGATTTCGGGGTGGACGTTACCGTTTCTCAGGAAAACCGCTAATTCATTTCGCGAGTCTCCAACACATTCTGCTTTGGATCCTTCCGTTTGACATAAATACGCGGTGGCGGTTGTTCCGGCAGAGCCCACTGCATTTGATCCAAGATCGTCTGGTGTTCTGGTTCCGGGATGGTGATCCGATTCCTCGGGTTTCGGCGCGAGAACGCCTCAACCCTCGGAATGACATTGTACGGTTGTCGCCTTGAATGCGAATGTCATCCCGCGTGCCTCGGCGGAGTTTCTGAACGAAGCCGGGAGCCGCCGTAGGCGGAGAGGGATCTCCCACAGCGTCGATTGCCAACGCACCGTGCACCTACGCCGACTTGATCAGGTCGCGGAAGCGGGCAAACAGGTAGAACGGGTCGTGGGGACCCGGGCCAGCTTCCGGATGATACTGCACGCAGAACATCGGCTCCTTCTTATGCCGGAACCCTTCGACGGTGTTGTCGTTGAGATTCATGTGGGTGACCTCAATCTTCGAGGCATCCAGCGAATCCTGCGCCACCGCAAAGTTGTGGTTCTGCGAGGTGATCTCCACCTTGCCGGTCGTCAGGTCCTTGACGGGATGGTTGCAGCCGTGATGCCCGAACTTGAGCCGGTAGGTCCTTCCTCCCACCGCCAGGCCCAGGAGCTGGTGGCCCAGGCAGATGCCCATGATCGGCACTTTGCCCAGCAACTGCCGCGCCGCCTCGACGGCATAGGTGACCGCCGCGGGGTCCGCCGGTCCGTTGGACAGGAACACGCCGTCCGGCTTCATCTTCAGCACGTTCGCGGCCGGGGTCTTCGCGGGAACCACCGTGATGTCCATTCCATGAACCCGCAGCCCGCGCAGGATGTTCCACTTGATGCCGAAGTCATACGCCACGATGTTCAGACCGGCGGTCGGCAGCTTCTCGGGGAAACCCCAGGAGGTCGTCAGCTTGCCATCCTTATCCCACGCGTACGGCTTGTCGCAGGTGACCTTGGCGGCATAGTCTTGCCCGTCCAGGCCTTCCCACGCCTTCGCCTTCTTCACCCCATCCGCGCGGCTCACCTTCCCCGTCACGCACATGAAGGCCTTTTGGGTGCCCTTCTCGCGCAGCCGCGTGGTCAGCGCCCGCGTGTCGATGCCGGCGATGGCCGGAATGCCGCGCCGGATCACGGCCGCCGCCAGCGACTCGTCGCAGCGCCAGTTGCTCGGTTCGTTGAGGTTGTGGACGATGAATCCATTGGCAAACATCTGCCGCGACTCCATGTCGGCGGCGTTGATCCCTGTGTTGCCGATCTCCGGGTAGGTCATGGTCACGAACTGGCCGCTGTACGAGGGATCGCTCAGGATCTCCTGATAGCCCGCCATGCCGGTGTTGAACACCACTTCGCCGGTCGTATCCACGGGCGCGCCCACGGAATAGCCGCTGAGGACGGTGCCGTCCTCCAGCGCCAGGAACGCCTGCTTCTCCCGCTGCGCGGCCCAATTCCATTTCGCGGTCATGATATCTTCCTCTTCTGGGGCAGCTTCAATCGCGGCGAGTGCCGGTGGAACTCCTGCAAACTGCACACCTCCATGACGCCCTTCATGTCCCTCAGCACCTTCAGGCCGTTGATGGCGGCCCGCATGCCGTCGATGGTCGTGGTGATCGGGATGCCGCGGATCACGGCATGCGCCCGCATCTTGGTCTCGTCGATCTGCGGCGTGGCGCCGGGCGACGGCGTATTGATGATCCAGCCGACCTTCTTCTCTTCAATCAAGTCGATCACATTGGGCCGCCCCTTGGAGATCCGGAAAATGGCCTGGCTGTTGATATTGTTGTCCCAGAGAATCGTGCTGGTCCCGAGCGTCGCATAGACCGTATAGCCAAGCTCGATCAACAGCCGCGCCAGTGGAATGGCATCCTTCTTGTCGTCGTCCCGCAGGCTCAGGAACACATTGCCCGACGTCGGCAGGGCGTTGCCGGCCGCCACCTGGCTCTTGAGAAACGCCATACCCACCGTCGAATCGATGCCCATGACCTCGCCCGTGGACTTCATCTCGGGGCTCAGCAGCACATCGATGCCCGGGAATCGGGTGAACGGGAACACCGCTTCCTTCACCGAGCAGTGGCGCGGGACGATTTCCTTCGTAAATCCAAGATCCTTCAGTTTGAAACCGGCCATCACCAGCGCCGCCAGCTTGGCCAAGGGAACGCCGATGGCCTTGCTGACAAACGGCACGGTCCGGGAGGCGCGCGGGTTGACTTCCAGCACGTAGACCTCGCCGTCCTTGATGGCATACTGGACGTTCATCAACCCGCAGACCTTGAGCTCCTTCGCCATGGCATAGGTGTAGCGGCGGATGGTCGCCTTGACGTCCTCCGACAGGGTCGGCGCGGGAATCATGCAGGCGCTGTCGCCGGAATGGATGCCCGCCAGCTCCACGTGCTCCATGATGGCGCCGATCACCGACGTATCGCCGTCGCAGAGGCAGTCGACATCCACTTCCTGCGCGTGCGCGAGGAACCGGTCGACCAGGACCGGCCGGTCTTCGGACACTTCCACGGCCTCGGCCATATACTTGCGGAGCATGCGCTTGTCGTACACGATCAGCATGGCGCGGCCACCGAGGACGAACGACGGCCGCATGAGGACCGGGTAGCCGATGCGTTCCGCGATCTGTTCGGCTTCTTCCACACTGGTCGCGGTGCCGCCCTCCGGCTGCCGAATCTTCAATCGATTCGCCAGTTCGTTGAAGAACTTCCGATCCTCGGCCGCCTCGATGCTGGCGGGACTGGTCCCGATGACATTGACACCGTTCTTTTCCAGGTCCTTGGCCAGGTTCAGGGGCGTCTGCCCGCCGAACTGAACGATGGCGCCCCAGCATTTCTCGTTGCGATAGATATGGAGCACGTCCTCGATGGTCAGCGGCTCGAAGTAGAGCCGATCGCTCGTGTCGTAGTCGGTGCTGACGGTCTCGGGGTTGCTGTTGACCATGATGGTCTCGAACCCGGCTTCGCGCAGGGCAAACGACGCGTGAACGCAGCAGTAGTCGAACTCGATCCCCTGCCCGATCCGGTTGGGGCCCCCACCCAGGATCATGATCTTCTTCCGGTCGGTGGCGGCCCGGCTTTCGCTCACCTCGCCGTAGGTCGAATAGAAATACGGTGTATAGGCCGTGAACTCCGCCGCGCAGGTGTCGACCAGTCCGTAGATCGGCAGGAGCCCGATCTTCTCGCGCGCCTTCCGCACGTCGGCTTCCGTGCTCTTGAGAAGGAAGGCGAGCTGCTTGTCGGAATAGCCGAATTCCTTGGCCTGCCGGAAGCGCGCCTCGTCCTTGGTAAGCCCGACGAGCGTGCCGGCCGCCCGGATCTCGTCTTCGTAGGCCGCCAGCTCTTCAAAGTGCCGGAGAAACCACGGATCCATGAGGGTCAGCGATTCCACCTTCTCCACCGTCCAGCCGCGCCGGAACGCCGCGCGGACGGCGAACACGCGATTCGCGCTCGGCCGTTTCAGCTTGCCAGCGAGGTCCTCGTCGCTCAACTCCTCGTACGCCTTGTCCTTGCCGTCGGCGCCAAATCCCGCGCGACCGGTCTCCAGGGAGCGCAGGGCCTTCTGGAACGACTGCTTGAAGGTCTTGCCGATGCTCATGGTCTCGCCGACGGACTTCATCTGGGTGCCCAGCTTGTCGTCCGCGCCCGGGAATTTCTCGAAGGCGAACCGGGGCACCTTGGTGACCACGTAGTCGATGGACGGCTCGAAACAGGCCGGCGTCTCGCGGGTGATGTCGTTGCGGATCTCGTCGAGGGTGTAGCCGATGGCCAGCTTGACGGCGATCTTGGCGATAGGGAACCCCGTGGCCTTGGACGCCAGCGCGCTGGACCGCGACACGCGCGGGTTCATTTCCACGATCACCATCCGTCCGTTCTTCGGGTTGATGGCGAACTGGACGTTGGACCCGCCGGTGTCGACGCCGATCTCGCGCATGACCGCGAGCGAGGCGTCCCGCATCCGCTGGTACTCCCGGTCGGTCAGCGTCTGCGCCGGCGCCACGGTGATGCTGTCGCCGGTGTGAACCCCCATGGGATCGAGGTTCTCGATGGAGCAGACGATGACGCAGTTGTCCTTGTTGTCCCGCATGACCTCGAGTTCGAATTCCTTCCAGCCGATCACCGACTCCTCGATGAGGGCTTCGGAGGTCGGGCTGTAGAACAGACCGCGGGTGACAATCTCTTCAAAATCCTTGTCGTCGTAGGCAATGCCGCCGCCGGTGCCGCCGAGCGTAAAGCTGGGCCGGATGATCAGCGGATAAACGCCGAGCTGCTCCCGAACCTTGCGGGCCTCGTCCATCGTGTGGGCCGTGGCGCTGCGCGGAAGATCGAGCCCGATCTTCTGCATGGCTTCCTTGAAGAGCTGGCGATCCTCGGCCTTGCGGATGACATCGGCCCGGGCGCCGATCATCTCCACGCCGAACCGCTTGAGAACGCCCGCCTTGTGCAGGTCCATGGCCAGGTTCAGCGCCGTCTGGCCGCCCAGGGTGGGCAGCAGGGCATCGGGCCGTTCCCGGCGAATGATCTCCTGCGTAATCTCGACAGTCAGCGGCTCGATGTAGGTGCGGTCGGCAAACTCCGGATCGGTCATGATCGTGGCCGGGTTGCTGTTGATCAGCACGACCTCGTAGCCTTCTTCCTTCAGAGCCTTGCAGCCCTGGACGCCGGAGTAGTCGAATTCGCAGGCCTGCCCGATGACAATGGGCCCGGACCCAATCAGCATGATCTTCTTGATATCCGTTCGTTTGGGCATGGGAGGAAGGTGTCTTTCTAGCCGTGAGCCCCTGAGCGATGGCGCACGGCCGCGGCCACGAAGGCCAGGAAGAGCGGGTGCGCCTTGAGAGGCGTGGACTGGAATTCCGGATGGAACTGGCAACCGACGAACCAGGGATGCTGCTTCAACTCGACAATCTCCACGAGGTGGCCGTCGGGCGAGAGCCCCGACAAGACCAGTCCCTTCTCCGCCAGCGTGTCACGGAACCGGTTGTTCAGCTCGTAGCGGTGCCGGTGCCGTTCGGAGATTTCGGGGACCCCATAGGCCTCGCGGGCCCGCGATCCTTCGCCCAGGCGGCAGGGATAGGATCCCAGCCGCATGGTTCCGCCCTTGTTCGTCACGGCGCGCTGGGTCTCCATCAGATCGATCACCGGATAGGGCGTCTTCTCGTTGAACTCCGTGCTGTTGGCATCCGGCATGCCGGCCGCGTTCCGCGCGAACTCCATGACGGCGCACTGCATGCCGAGGCAGATGCCGAAGAAAGGTATCTTTTGTTCGCGCGCCCACCGCACGGCGGCAATCTTGCCCTCGATGCCCCGACTGCCGAACCCGCCCGGGACCAGGATACCCGCCACGCCCGACAGCAGGGCCTCCGCGCCCTCTTCCTCGACTTTCTCCGACTCGACCATGCGCACGTTGACCTTGACTCCGTTGGCCACGCCGCCATGGGTAAGCGCCTCGTAGATGCTCTTGTAGGAATCCTTCAGACTGATGTACTTGCCGACCACGCCGATTTCCACTTCGCCGTGGGGAGGCGTGATCAGCGTGGCGACCATCTCCCGCCAGTCCTCGATCTGCATGCGATTCACGTGGAGCTTGAGCTTCTCCATGACATAGACGTCCACGTCCTGCCGGACCAGTTCCAAGGGCACTTCGTAGATCGTATGCGCGACATCGGTTTCTTCGATGACCAGATTGGTGTCTACGTTACAGAAGAGCGCCAGCTTCTCCTTGTGTTCTTTCGCCATCGGCCGCTCGCACCGGCACACCAGGATGTCGGGGATGATGCCGATCGTCCGGAGGATGCCCACCGATTGCTGGGAGGGCTTGGTCTTCATCTCGCCGGCCGCCTTGATGTAGGGAACCAGCGTGATGTGAATGAAGAGGCCGTTGTCCCGGCCGATTTCCTGCCGGAACTGGCGAATGGCCTCGAGGAACGGCAGGGACTCGATATCCCCGACCGTGCCGCCAATCTCCGTGATGGCGATATCCACGTCCGGCGCATCGAGAGCCCGGATCGCCTGCTTGATCTCGTCGGTGATGTGAGGAATGACCTGGACGGTCTTGCCCAGGTATCCGCCTTCGCGTTCCCGGGAGATGACCGCGCTGTAGATCCGGCCCGTCGTGTAGTTGCTGGCCCGCGTGCAGGGAATGCCGGTGAAACGCTCGTAATGGCCCAGATCCAGATCGGTCTCGGCGCCGTCCTCGGTGACGTAGACTTCGCCGTGCTGGAAAGGCGACATGGTGCCGGGATCCACGTTGATGTAGGGATCCATCTTCTGCATTCGCACCTGGTACCCGCGCCGGGAGAGCAGGAACGCCATGGAGGCGGCGGTCAGCCCCTTCCCCAGCGATGAAACCACACCCCCCGTCACGAAAATGTGCTTCGTCATGGACTCACCTCAAACTGCAGCTCCGGGCTGAGGACCTCCAGCGATTTCTTTCCCTTCGCCCCGCTGATATCCACGGGATACTCCCCCGTGAAGCAAGCCCGGCAGAAATCGGTGGGATTGCGGAACGGGGACAGCAGCCCTTCCACGCTCAGGTAGCCCAAACTGTCCGCATCCAGGAAACTCCGGATCTCCTCCACGCTCTTGGCGCCGGCGATCAGCTCTTCCCGAGTCGGGAAATCGATCCCGTAGAAACACGGATGTGCCGTGGGCGGGCAGGAAATGCGCAGATGAATTTCCTTCGCCCCCACTTCGCGGAGCGTGGCCACGCGTCGGCGCGCGGTGGTTCCCCGCACAATGGAGTCGTCGACCACCACCACGCGCTTGCCCCTCACGACCTCCGGCACCACCGACAGCTTCATGTCGGCGCCCTCGTCCCGCCCCTCGGGCATGATAAACGTCCGCCCCACGTAGTGGTTCCGGATAAAGCCGTAGTCCAGCGGGATACCGCTGCCCCGGGAGAAGCCCAGGGCCGCCGAGTTCCCGCTGTCCGGAATCGGAATCACAATATCGGCCTCCGTCGGGTGCTCCTTGGAGAGCTGCATGCCGTACTGCATGCGAACCTTGTGAACGTTCTCTCCGAACACCATGCTGTCCGGCCGCGCAAAGTACACCATTTCGAAAACGCACTGCGCCAGCGGCTCGTCCGCCCGTTCCGCAAAAATGCTGCTGTGAAGTCCCGTCTTGTCCACGACAACCAGCTCGCCCGGCAACACGTCCCGCACAAATTCCGCGCCGGTCTGGACCAGGGCGCACGTCTCGCTGGCCAGCACAAACCCGCCGGCGGTCTTGCCGATGGAGAGCGGCCGGAATCCCCGGCGGTCGCGCGCCCCCATGATGCAGTCGCGCGTCATCAGCAGGAACGAAAACGAACCTTCCAGTTCGTTCAGCGCGCGCGCCACCCGCCGCGGCCGCATTCGGAACATGGGATCCGCCAGCAGATGCACCAGCACTTCGCTGTCCGTTCCCGTCTGGAAGATGGCCCCGGCCTCCTGGTACATCCGTCGAAGCCGCGCGGCATTGACGAGGTTGCCATTGTGGGCAATGGCCCACGTTCCATCCACGCACTCCGCCACCAGCGGCTGGACATTCTCCAGCCGCGACGACCCGGTGGTCGAGTAACGGACATGTCCGATGCCCAGGTCACCCGGCAGTGCATCCCACGACTTGCCGGAAAACACATCGCTGACCAGGCCCAGTCCTTTGTGAAATCGGACCTTGGTTCCGTCGCTGACGACGATGCCCGAGCCTTCCTGTCCCCGATGCTGCAGCGAGAACAACCCACGATAGATTGCAGACGCCGCATTCGGCGTTCCGAACACACCGCACAGTCCGCACACTTCATGTAGGGAATCAGCGCTCATGGGAACACCCGTTTACCATGCGGGAACCTGAAGCACAAGAGCAAAATTCGGAGAGGAAGACTTCCGGGCGCAGCCGATATTTACGGCATCGGACACAAAAACAAACACATCTCAAACCACACACAGGACAAGCGTGTATATTGACAGAATTGCGAAACATCACCGTAAGAGTTTGCGAACACACGCTTTGACGCGCTATTCCATATAGGGGTTTCGCCGCGGCACCCGACGCTCGATTTCCTTGAAAGGCACAAAGGCCGCGAAATCCTCAAGACCGGCCAGTGACTGGGCAACGATGGGTATCCCTGCCTCGTGTAACGCCGCGATAGGATTGAGACCGCCGATCACAATCATCCCCGTACGGCCCTCGCCTACCGGAATATCCAGCAACGGCCGGTTTGGCTTGCCGATCGCCAGGATCCCGCCCAACCCATGGACGTCCATGCTTCTCTGAATTCGCCGGACGTCGTCCAGGGCCACGGACGGGACCTCCCTGAAACTCGCCCCGATGATCCCCTCCCCGGTCCGCGCGCATTTCGCCACCTGGGTCATGTCGGCTTTGATGAAGGCTTCGAGCGGGTCCACTGTGGTCCCCCCGTACTCGATCAACTCCACAAATCGGACCGCTTCGCCATTCCTCATCTCCAGTAATCCGCCGAACCGGGAGGTTACGGGAATCCGCTGATCGAGCATGATGCCGTTCACCGTGACGCTGCACACGGTTCCAAACCCCACCATGCCGCGGGGAACCACCACGCCCCCCAGCTTCTCCCCTTCCCGCACAAACGCGAGACGCGCCCCCATGCCGAAACCCGCTGCGAACACCGGCTCCATGTTCATCATGGCGCGCGACAGATCCCGTTTGCCGATCATCGCCACGTTCGTGATGATCGTCCCCGATCCCTTGCGAAGGGTGAACGTCATCCGGTAACCGAGGCTGTCCACCTTGGCCGCCACAAAACCGACTTTCTCCATCACATTGGATCGGGTCAATTCCTCGCGTCCCTTTTCGGTAATCTCGCGTCCGTGACGCCGACTCACGAACGTGGTCATGCCGTCCTTGTCGAGTTGAAGAAGATAGAATCGAACCGTTCGCGGCCGGATGTTCATTCCCATGGACTGGAGCCGCTCCGTGATCCGCGAAGCGCCCGCCGCGCCGTCCACATCGTGCAACACTTTCAGAATCGCCGCTTTGGTCCTGTCGCTTTTTCCCGTCATGCGTCACCTGCGCTTTGTGTCGATTAATACCGGCCGGAAAAATACCTTTTTTTGCTTGCCGCTATAATGCCACTCGATACCCGCGAACCGCCATTTTCCAAGACTGAGACACGCCCATTACGGCAATAATGCCGTATTGTAAAGGTGCATTTGATACTCCGTGCAATGCAGGCGTTTGACTCCTGCGAGCATCCGGCTAGAGTTACGGCTGTTGATTGCCATATCGAGGAACGAACAAAGAAAGGAGAAACGGCATGAAGTACATCAACGACGTCATTCAGGAAGTGGAGAAGAGGAACCCGGGTGAGTTGGAGTTCCTGCAGGCGGTGCGGGAAGTCATGGAGTCGCTGGAACCCGTCATCGAACGGAATCCGGACTACAAGGATGCGAAGATCCTGAACCGCATCGTGGAGCCGGAGCGGCAGCTCATGTTCCGCGTTCCCTGGCAGGATGACAAGGGCCAGATCCATATCAACCGCGGTTTCCGTTTTCAGTTCAACAGCGCGATCGGCCCCTGCAAGGGCGGGCTGCGTTTCCACCCCAGCGTCAACGCGAGCATCCTCAAGTTCCTCGGGTTCGAGCAGATCTTCAAGAACTCGCTGACCACGCTCCCCATGGGCGGCAGCAAGGGCGGTTCGGACTTTGACCCGAAGGGCAAGTCCGACAACGAAGTGATGCGGTTCTGCCAGTCGTTCATGACCGAGCTGTGCAAGCACATTGGTCCGGACACGGACGTGCCGGCCGGCGATATCGGCGTGGGCGGCCGCGAGATCGGGTTCATGTTCGGCCAGTATAAGCGCATTCGCAACGAGTTCACCGGCGTCCTGACCGGCAAGGCCCTGAACTGGGGCGGCTCGCTGATCCGGCCGGAAGCCACCGGTTACGGGTGCGTGTACTTCGCGCAGGAAATGCTGAAGACCCGCGGCGAAACGTTTGACGTCAAGGTCTGCACGGTCTCCGGCTCGGGCAACGTCGCTCAGTATACGGTGGAGAAGCTGCAGCAGCTCGGCGCCAAGGTCGTTACGCTGTCGGACTCGACCGGCACGATCCATGACGCCAAGGGCATCGACGCCAAGAAGCTGGCGTGGGTCCTCGACCTCAAGAACAACCGCCGCGGCCGCATCAAGGAATACGCGGACACCTTCAAGGCCGAGTACCTCGACGGCAAGAAACCGTGGCAGGTTCCGTGCGACTGCGCCTTCCCGAGCGCGACCCAGAACGAGATCGACGGGAACGACGCGAAAACGCTGCTCAAGAACGGCTGCTACCTCGTCAGCGAGGGCGCCAACATGCCGAGCACGCCGGACGCGGTCAAGCTCTTCACCGACAAGAAAATCCTGTACGGTCCGGGCAAGGCGGCCAACGCGGGCGGCGTCGCCACGTCGGGCCTCGAAATGAGCCAGAACTCCATGCGGCTGTCCTGGACGCGCGAAGAAGTCGATCGCCGTCTGCACGACATCATGGTCTCGATCCACAGCACGTGTTTCAAGACCGCCGAGCAGTACGGCCATGCAGGCAACCTGGTCATGGGCGCCAACATTGCCGGCTTCACGAAGGTCGCGGACGCCATGCTCGATCAGGGGCTTGTCTAAGCAACCCGGTTCGATATCACAGAAGGGCGGCCCGCCAGTGCGGGCCGCCCTTGTTCTTTTCGACCGCGACCTCTCCTCTTACGCCCACGCGGCGGCAGGGGCAGCAGAACAAAACACGTAATGGGTCAGTGACGTGGTGGTAGGGCTGGCGGGGAGCGGGGATCTGGACGAGCTATTCGCCCAGATCCGGAAACTGTGGCCCGCCGCCAAGGGATCCGTGGCGGCGGTCCGAAAACCGTG
>Ga0172375_10004324_pt1 | contig 21039 bp, 17 predicted proteins | sample LakKiv1m_FD_114537 | JGI IMG/M metagenome (GOLD analysis project Ga0172375, IMG submission 114537) | Freshwater microbial communities from Kabuno Bay, South-Kivu, Congo - kab_092012_11.1m | ecosystem: Environmental > Aquatic > Freshwater > Lake | place: Democratic Republic of the Congo...
GAACACAGAGCTCGCAAAAAATCTCTGTTGTATTTGGCGATACCCCCAATACCGCCAAAAGCTTCCATGGTCAGGAATAAAACTCTCATGGGGTGGCATGGTGCTCATAGAGGGTCTGGGCCCAGGAACGCCAATTATGGTCCCAATTGGCACCCTGGCGACCAGAAGCGGAACTCTGCCAGCGTCTCACCGGCACCAAAAAACCGGACTTGGTCCGTTTGAGGACTGCATCGGGCAAGGGGTTATCCAGCGCTCCGGCCATATCCAATTTTCCGGGGCGCTGGTCCGAGGCCAGCAAGGGGCCAATCTGTCTCAACAGAGCGATATCCACCAATGGCACGCGAATCTCCAGAGAATGGGCCATGCCGGCCCAATCCGCCACCCGCAATAGCTGATTCCGCATATACCATACCATTTCCAGCGCCGAAACTTTCAAAAAATCTTCGGGGAGGTGGGGAACGGTTTCTTCCAGGCGCGCCAAAGGTTGCAGCTCTTGCCAGCCGGCCCGGGCCATATCCGGGTCCATTAATGTTGGCAGTTCCCAAGGCATGAATAACCCTCGCCGCAGAAGATAGGCTCCGGCGTAGCTGCCGCCGTATTCCAGCAATCCGGCATACTTGGGAGAAGTGAAGTGCTGCAGCCAGGGCGCGGTGACCAGGCGGAACATCCGGCCCAAAACCGGAAAAGCGCCGGGAAGGGCAAAGGTTCGAGCCATGCGGGGTATATCGTGAAAACTGGGATACCCGCCAAAAAGCTCGTCTCCCCCCAGGCCTGAGAGGGCCGTTTTCATGCCCGCGGCGGCTGCAACCTTGGCCACAAAATACATATTGACCCCGTCAATGGCGGGCTGGTCCATGACTGCCAAGATCCTATGGTAATCGCCTTGAAAATCCTCCCTGGTGATCCAATGGGTTTGGTGAATCGTACCATAACGCGCCGCAATCTCAGCCGCATGAGAGGTTTCATCCTGGCCGGTGCCCCGCAACTCCTGAAACCCCAGGGTAATGGAGTGCAACTGTTTCTGTTCCCGGCTGGCCAGGGCCGTGATGGTGCTTGAATCCAGCCCCGAGGAAAGAAATATACCCACCGGGACATCCGCCACCAAATGATGCGTGATACTGTCATTCAGGGCGTGTTTCAGTTTATCGTGCACCGCGCCCCGATCAATCCTCAAGTCTTTGCCGATGGCATACGCCTTTTCGATTTCTTGGGGAATGGAACAGAAACTTTTCACCTCGGTGTTGCCCCGGAGATCCTTGACCATGGTCGATCCCGCCGGGAGGGCCCGAATTTCCCGAAATATGGTGTATGGCTCCGGCACATAACCCCAGAGAAAAAACCCCGCGTGCCCCGCAGGTTGGGGAGTGGTAGCCACGGCGCCGCCTGCCAGTAAGGCCTTGACCTGAGACGCAAATCTCAAGGTCTTGCCGTCATCGGCGTAGTAGAGGGGTTTGATCCCGAAGGGATCCCGGCTCAGAAGCAATCTTTGCTTCACGCTGTCCCAGATAGCAAAGGCATACATACCACGCAAATGATCCACCATGCCGTTGCCATATTCCCGGTAGAGATGGAGTAAGACCTCGGTATCGCTGTGGGATTGGAAGCGATAACCCTTGGACTCTAAGAAATTGCGGAGTTCCCGATAGTTGTAAATTTCACCGTTAAATACCACCCAGACAGACTGATCGGCAGTCCCCATGGGCTGGGCCCCGGCGTCGCTTAAATCAATAATCGACAAACGGCGATGCGCCAGCGCCACCCGCTTATCCGGAGCAACCCATAACCCAGCCCCATCCGGCCCTCGGGATTGCATGGCTTCCCGAATTTTCAAGACTTCATCCACATTCACGGGAGGAGAGGCGTTATGATGGGAAAAGATACCAGCGATTCCGCACATAATTATCCTGAAACACCAGCACAGGAGCTACCTTTTAGATTCCATAAAAATTGGTTAGCTGGCGTCACTCCCGATGCTTTTCGGATCACCAGTTTGGTGGTTGGTTGGGGATATTGTTATAAGCCGTGCCGGGGCAAAATGAAATTATGCTAATCAAAACATCGACTTCAAGTTTATATAGCTTCCCTTCCAATACTTTCAGAGGCTTTCTTAATTTTCGGAGTGTGGAACTTGGTTGTTTTTTCAGTTAACCGGTAGCCGCAAAAGATTAAAAATATTAAACCAACATTCCTCAGCATAAAAAATATTTCATTACCATTTTCTTCAATATTAATCAAATAAAATAATATATTTCCCGAAAATAACCATAAGAATGTTGGATATTGTACACTCATTTTAATTAAAGCACCCATTACCACAATTATAGATATTATTATCAATGGTACAATTATAAGAGAATAATAACCAATTTCTACTTGCACCACACCAAATAAGTTCTTACCAATATCTATTTCTCGCGTGTCAACATGATACAAGTTAGCTAAAACTTTATCGATCCACAAAAATTGCTTATCAGGCCAGAAAATTCTTGGGATTGAACTTTTAATACTCTCCCAGGCAATTTTTCCATTGGTGGTCATACCGGGTTTACTGAATTGGTGATCAAAGACCAGGAAATTAAATTCCCAAGTTCCAGGTCTCGCCTTTAAATTTTTCAGGGTGGGTTCGAAATTGAGTGCCGCAGCGAATGGGTTTTTTAACTTTGCCAGATTGACTTGACCTACCGCTTGGAAATCATCACGATAGGCTTGAAAAATGTTGCTGCACAAGAAAAAAACCAAGATCAGCGATAAGCCAACCGCTAAATATTTCATCGAAAATATAGCTTGCCTTCTTTCCATGAGCCATAATATTCCCCATATTATGAGCACAGCCAAAAAAAACCTTCTGCCATATAATGTAACTACCGGGAAGAAACCAAGAGTTAGGATGAGCCAGACATATTTATGATACCCTGGTGATTTAAATAAGGATGATATTAACCCTAAGCAAACTAAAAATGATAGAGGAGCATAAACTGTCCTGATCGTGGTAAACCAATAAGGAAGATCCTTGCCAATTCTTTCAAAATCCTCTGGGAGTATGTAACACTTTATTCCATATTTACAGTAGCTAACTATCTGAAAAATAATTAATGCCCCATAAATAAAAAACAAAATATATTTGTTTATTAAACTCCATTTTTGAATCAAGTTTTTTATTTTTAAGCATTCCACAAATGTATTAGGCAAATATTGATAAATTATTTTAATTACCGTTAATATTAACAGCACATGGACAAAGACTATCCCGATAACTAATGGGTTACTATTACGAAAGTCGAAAATAACATCTTTCCCGAAATATAAGCCTCTGACGAAGGGATAGAAGCCAAAATGGAATAATACAAAAATTATATACAGATCTAATACATCTAGATCAGGCCATACCTTGAAAATATAAAAACATATGACGCATATAAAAACAAACGAACATATTAATATTGAAATATTGCCTATCACTTATGAATCATCCCCCTTCCCTACCTTCCCTTTCCAAAGATAATCGTGCGCACGGTTTTTAGGAGAATAGCCAGATCTAATAACGGGCTGATATTTTTAATATAGTAGAGATCATATTTTAGTTTTTCTTGGGTTGTTTCAATGGTTAATCCCTCTGGATACGTCACCTGGGCCCAGCCCGTGATACCTGGTTTTACGAGGGTTCGATAATTATAAAATTGAATCGTATCCATGTAGTCGGTGTGCGCCAAAGGTCGAGGACCAATAAAACTCATTTCTCCTCGAAGGATATTCAATAATTGTGGCAACTCATCCAACCTTAGCTTCCTTATAATTTTCCCCACCTTGGTAATACGGGGGTCATTATAGTCAGTCCACACCGGGCCATTATTTTCAGCCCCGGGTATCATAGTTCTAAATTTAATTATTTGAAAAGGCTTACCTTTTTGTCCAAGGCGCTCTTGCTGGAAAAATATTGGCCCCTTACTCCAGAGCTTGATTGACAATGCCGTCAGCAGCGTGAGAGGACTGGTGAGAACTAAAAAAATCGCGGCCAGAGTCAAATCAATAAGCCGCTTCACCCGAATATAGTAGATCTTGCTGTTATTAATAGTCCAATCAAAAATCCAGTTATCCGAAATATATTCGGTAGGGAGCTTACCGGTGAGAAACTCATAAAACGTGGGCAGGTCAAAAAGCAAACAGTTATCCCAGGATACCTGGATCAAATTGTTGGTTAGCTGGGGAGATCTTTCCCGGTACATAGCCATGACCACCAGATTAACCTGATACTCCTTGATTAAATCAGATAAGCGGGAAGAATTTCCCAGGACCGGCAAACCTTCATGTTCGGTCCCCACCTTCGTCAGATCGTCATCCACGAAACCCACCACGTCAAAGCCGCATCCGGGCAAGTCGTGGATGGAATTTAACAAATAGCGGCCAGCCTTGCCGGCGCCGATGATCAGGAGCCGCTTTTGCAGCCGTTGGATCTGGGATATGGCTGAAAAGCCAAAGCGCCAGACGGCCATCAGAATTGAAAAGAACACTGCCTGAATAATTATTATACTGCGGCCGACGTAGGCGCCTTTAATGGGGAAATAGAAAATGAGAATCACTATCAGACTGCCGATCCAGCAATTAATCAGGACGCGCATTAGGTTTACGAATTGCCGGAAATCCTTCAGGTAGTCGTAAAGATCGGCAATAAAAAGGACGATAAAATAAGTAACCCCTATCAATAAAAAGACGATTCTATATTGATACAGAAAATCCCACGCACTGGCTGAAGTGTAGGGGTATAACAGGAGGGTAGCGGCCACCGACAGAAAATAGCACCCCGCGTCCCCGGCGATTAACAGCAACTTCCATTGGGAGATATAGAGGCTGAATAGCTTGAACATGGGTTAGATTTTTTGCCAGACAGTCCGGTTGACGTAGTCGATATAGCTGAGGATAATGCGCAGCACCTGTTGTGAGACATTGTCAACATCATAGTCCGGGACCAGAGCGAATTGTCGTCCTCCGACGGCATGCTGGGAGGTAACAACGTCGATGGCCTCAAGAACCCGGGGAGCTTTGAGGCCGCACATGATCAGGGTCCCGACGTCCATCCCCTCCGGGCGCTCATGCGCCTGCCGAATGGTCACCGCGGGAAAACCAAGGATGGAAGACTCCTCCGTGATGGTGCCGCTGTCGGATACCACGCAAAAAGCCTGGAACTGCAACTTGACATAATCGAAGAATCCCAGTGGCTTTAAAAACCGGATGCCTTCTCCCAGTTCCATGACTCCGGCATCCGCCAATCTCTTTCGGGTGCGCGGGTGGGTGCTGACGATGATTGGTTTGCGATAGCGATCCGCTATGGCCTTCAACGTGGCTAACAGGTCACTAAAGTTAGTATCGCTGTCGATATTCTCTTCCCGATGGGCGCTGACCACCAGGTAACCCTGCGGCGCCAACTCCAGCATGGCCAAGACCGCCGAGTTATCGATTTGCGGCCGGTAGTGAGTCAGCACCTCTTTCATGGGAGAGCCGGTCTTGATCACTGTCTCCGGGCCGATGCCCTCCCTGGCCAGGTAACGCCGGGCATGCTCAGTGTAAGCCATGTTGATATCACTAAGATGATCAACGATTTTGCGGTTGACTTCTTCCGGGACCCTTTGGTCGAAACAGCGGTTTCCCGCTTCCATATGGAAGATAGGAATTTTCCGTCGTTTGGCCGGGATGACCGCCAGGCAGGTGTTGGTATCTCCCAATACCAGAAGCGCATCGGGGTTTTCTCGGGCCATTACTGCGTCGGCCTTGCTGATGACATTCCCGATGGTTTCGGCCAACGTTGCCCCCACTGCATCCAGGAAGTAGTCGGGCTTTTTAATCTCCAGGTCTTTGAAGAAAATTTCGTTTAACTCGTAATCATAATTCTGCCCCGAGTGAACCAGGATATGATTGGTGTACCTATCGAGTTCACTAATCACCCGGGAGAGCTTGATTATTTCCGGCCGGGTCCCGACAATGGTCATAACTTTAACCGGCATGGCAATTTCTCCCACAGGAGTTAAGAGAAATCAACATTATTGACATCGCTTAACAGGCCATGTTTCCTGAGTAATTCCACGGTATTCTCAAAGGTGAGACTCGCATTAGCGGAGCTGAACTCATTTTTTAGGCAAGGACCTATAAGGTCTCCCTCCCAGCGTAACTCCGGCAGCATAGGCCTGATGGTATAATAACCGTTCTGCTTAAAACAGCGGTTGGCTTCCTCTTCGGACACCAAGATTTCATGGATCTTTTCCCCCGGACGGATGCCGGTGACGACCGTATCAATCTTCCGTTCCCCGATGAGAGCCCTGGCAATATTGAGCACCGTGGCGCTGGGGGCTCCGGGTATGTACGTGTCTCCAGGATCAGCCCAACGCACCGCAGCAAATACGGTATCCACCGCCTGGTCCAGGCTCAAGAGGAAGCGGGTCATTTCCGGAATGGTGATAGTAACCGGCCCGCCGTTTCTGATCTGCTCTTGAAACAGGGGAATCACCGACCCTCGGGAAGCCAAGACATTGCCGTAGCGCACGCAAATAAAGCGGGTTTTGGGCATCATAATATTAGCCGCAATAAAGATGCGCTCTTGAATGGACTTGGTCATGCCCATGACGTTAACCGGCTTGCACGCTTTATCGGTGCTGATGCCGACCACCGTATCAACCGGATAGCTATTCTCTTCGATGGCCCGCGAAATATTGTAAGCCCCCAAACAATTGGTTTGCAGGGCCTGCACCGGAAAGTATTCGCAGGTGGGCACTTGCTTCAAAGAGGCGGCGTTGAAGACGATGTCCGCGTCTTTGAGCACCGAACAGACGTTGGCATAATCCCGAATATCTCCGATGCGCATCTCCAAGATATTCATGAAATTACGGTAGATCACCTCATCGGTGACCTCTGCCTTAGATAGGTATGAAACCCGCATCTGGTGCTGCTTGGCTTCGTCTCGGGAAAAGATGATAACTTTCTTGGGCGTCCCCAGTTCGCCGGAGAGAATCCGGCGCACCAACGTCTTGCCCAGCGACCCGGTTCCCCCGGTGATGACGATTTTTTTATCATTCAGGATCATTGCTTTACCTACGCTTAATTATTTTTTATAGCAGGTTGATGAGAGATAATGTTGATGCATCGCAGCCACTAGCTCAGGCCAGGACGGCGGTGCGTATCCGGTGATTTTCCGGAAAGCCGAAGAGTCCAACGAACGATCTACCTTAAGGGTATCGTCTGGAATTATCTCGATTTTCTTGCCATATTCTCTGGCCACCAACCTGAGCAAATCGTATTTAGAGATAGGCTCTGCGGAAATGTGATAAATCCCGGTCAATCTTAAGTCGTCTAACAGGAATTTCCTGATAATCCCGGCAAAAACCACGGTGGGAAAGCCGCTAAAGACGGCCTGGGTAAAGCCCTGCACCCTGTTTTCCTGAGCCAGGAACCATTCGATTAACGCCAGTTTGTCCCGGAGCTCGTGGCCGATGAAAGAGGTCCTGACAGTGAGACAATTGGGCAAGGTCACTTCCCCTAAAAGTTTGGACTGGTCGTAAAGATCCACGGCATTAGCTGTATCATACTCCCGGTAGTTGCCCCTGGCGCCGTCAAAAACACAGTCTGTACTCGGATGGATCAGCCGAACCCCAGCCAGGCAGCAGGCCTTGGCCAAGCGATGGGGCAGCAAGGAATTGATGTAGGTCACGGTGAACGGGTCTTTTCCCAAAGGAGATTGTTTGACGATGCCGATACAATTGATTACCACCTCGGGTCTAACCGCAGCAATTGTGTCTAGCAGGCTGTCAAAATTAAACGCGTCCACACTTACCACGCATCTATTTAGCAAAGCCGGAGAGAACCAGCGGGACGCCTCCTCGCCCTTATCCCTAACCGTGGCATAGACCTCAAGGTCAGCATCCAAAGATAATTGGGAGAACAACACGTGCCCCAGCATCCCGGTGGCCCCCAGGATTAAAACTCTCTTTACCTTACCGCCCTCTCTCATTATTGCCCTTTAAAATTTAATCCGCAGCTTAATTTTTTACCAAAGCTCCCTTTCAAAAGCCACATGCCGGTTGCCAGCTCGAAAAAAACGGTTATCTTCTTTTTTTCACTTGCTGCATCAGTCCTTCCAGGCGATCTAGTAGTATCTCCCTTTCAAAGTGCTGCTCAAAATAAACGCGGCCCCGGAGTCCCATGGCCTGGCGCTGTGATTCGGACAGGTGGTACATGGCCACAACGTTATCCGCCAGTGCTGCTGGGTCCCCGGCGGGACCCGTAAGCCCCGCACCAGACTCCCGCACCACCCGGGCACCCTCCCCGTCCAGGGAGGCAATAACGGGCTTACCACAAGCCAGATACGACTGCACCTTGGAGGGAATAGTCAGAGCGAAGATAGGCTCCTTCTTGAGGGTCACCAGCAGGGCGTCGGCCAGGGCAAAAAAGCGGGGCATGGCTTCCGGCGGGTATCTTCCCAAGAGATGCACCGTGCCGCCCAGTCCCCGAGCCCGCATCTGCTCTTCCACCCAAGCGCGCCGGCGGCCATCTCCGAAAATTACCCAATGCAAGTCACGCCGGTCTTTGAGCAGTTCAGCTGCTGTCAGGATGGTTTCAAAGTCCTGGGCCGCGCCGATGTTACCGGCGAACATCAGAATAAACCCCCGGGGAATCAGGGTGCGTTCCGGCCCCTTGTCCTCCACTTTCACCGGGCGGTAGAAGTCTTCAGCGCTATTGGGAAAATAAACGATTTTTTCGCTTGAGCCGCCATACTTCCCGATGGAAGGGAAAAAGGCCCGGGACTGCGCCAGGATGAGATCGCTGCCGCGATAAATCAGTTGCACCAAAAGGCCAACCAGACGCAGGAGAAGGCTGCAACTGACCGCCCCGGTAGCGGACAGGCTCTCCGGCCAGAGGTCCTGTACCCAAAACATGATGGGAATATTCTTAAGCCTCTTTAACACCAGGGCCGGCAATCCCACTGTCACCGGCGAGGTCTCGAAAACTAAAATCAGGTCAAATGACTCGGGGCAATCTATCGGCGCCAAGAGACAGCCGCACAGGGCAAAGGAAAGAAAATTCAAGGTTAGCCGCAGCTTGCCACCTTGACCCCGGGGCACCAAGGGCACTCGCCGGATCTTTATCCCCTGGAAGTCCTCCTGACGCCTCTTAAGAATGCCGTAACCCGGAAAGAATTTTCCCCCCGGGTAGTCAGGCACACCGCTGAGCACTGTAACCCGGTGCCCTCTTTCAGTCAACCCCAGAGCCAGGTCGTTGATGCGAAAGTTCTCTGGAAAAAAGTGGTTGGTAATGATCAAGAGATTCATTTTGCTTTTATATGGTTCTAAGCTGCTCCTATCCAGGAGCGAGAATGTCTGCTTGCACCCATGAGAAAGACTTCGAAACAAACTAAAAACGGTGTGACCAGCGTACCTTACTCCCCGATTTGGCTTTTAGGGAGATTCATTTCCAAACGCTGCTGTATTTTTTATTGGCTTCCTGAAATCCCCTCAATGTCCATCCCATAACAGCAAACTTATATAAACTTGATGAGTATAACCAACTATATTGATTAGTCTTTTGAAGCCAGTATTCCAGAAGGGAAAGGTTAACTGGATTAAGAGCCATTCTTAAAACAATTTTTACAACAATAAGAAACAAGGAATCTAGTTCTTTATTTATAGGAACTAATAAACTTATCCAGGTATTATCATAGCAACCTGGATGTTTTTTCAACATTATTTTAAATCCTTCTCTCGCCGCTTCAATGCGTTTATTTTTAAACTTTTGCAAAAATACTGGATCGTTGTGGTACGCCTTTACTGAAGTACCAAATATTAATCTAACCCCATGTTTACCCAAACGAATTCCGTAATCTGTATCCTCACCCCCATAGTACTTGAACGTAGAATCGAACAGCCCTACCTCCTTCACCGTACTAGCCGGTATTGAGGCTATTCCACCTGCAAAATACCTAATCGATAAATTTGCATAATCCATTTCTGTCATCTCTCTCTTCGTTCTAAAACCTAAATAGCGAGACTGGGCAAAACAAGCAATATTATTGGCGTCCATAAGAGTTTTGTAGAAACTCAAATTACCAATTACTACAATTTTTTCACCTGGGTGTTGCGAATGATAGAAAAGAAATTTTTCAATAAAATCAGATTCAGGTACGATGTCGCAGTCGAGAAAAATGAAATACTCACCTTTGGCGCTCATAATCCCAGAGTTCCGCGCAGAGGCTAAGCCTTGATTAACTTGGTGACGTATATATTTTATACTTGATTCACTATGCATAATTTTATCAAGGTAATCCTTCGTGCCATCAGTAGAGCAATCATCAACTAATATTATTTCATACTTATCTGCTTCAATGGTTTGGTGCAATAGTGCCGTTAAACACATTTTCATTGCTTCTAATCTATTATAGGCCGATACTATAACACTCGCGCATAATTTTCCAGATAGACGCAAGTCATCAACATGCTTAAGACCTAGCGTCATTTAGTTATTTCCTTTATGAAAATGAATATTAACCATCAAGGGTTTTTAGGATAACCTCGAGTCTCTTCTCGTAAGTGTGATCGAGCAGCACCCGGGCGCGGCCCCGCTCTATGATTGCCGCTCGTTCGGAAGGATGGGAGAGATAATAATCGGCTAATTCACGGAATTCAGCGGGAGAAGAATAAACCACAATCTCACGTCCCACGTCAAAGTGCTCTTCCAATCCTGGGACCTTGTCCACCAGCTCGAAACCGCCTGCCGCCAGAATCTCAAACGTTCTGGTATTTATTCCGCCAGAGCGGGTCTGCGAATGATGTACATTAGGACAAATCTTTGCCAAGTTATAGATTTTGGCCGCATTAGCTGCGCTGACCCGTTGACCTCGCCAGGTGCCGGAAGGTAGTTCGTGAAATTCCGGCGCCACCTCCCAGCCGCTGCCCCACAAACCAAGATCCATTCCCTTCATTTGGCTTAACAATGCGGCGCGCTCCGGATAGTACACCGCAACAAAACCGACCGTACAGTTGAGCAAAGGGTAATCGGCTGGATTGAGTGACTGCGGATAGAATATGCTTTGATCGCAGGCACAGGGCAGATATCTAACGTGCTTGAGACCCCGTTCTTTAAGATGCGCGACACATTCCTTATCGAACGCATAAACCATATCAAACATTTCGAAATGCCGTAGCCACGCCGGAAAGCGAAAAGGATCATCAACCCACCAGGAGACCAGAGGTACTTTCAAGTTTCGCAGAGTTGCCAGACTCTTCCAAGCAATGGTTTCACCTTTGAGGATCACAATAACATCGGGCTCAAAAGCCCGAGCGACAGATATCAAACGATGGTTCATTAAGACATTCTGCGCCCGCTTTACCTGGTTAATGCCGGTCCTTAACACCTTCTGCAAGGCCAATGGCAAGCGCAGCTTTGCCGCGTCCTTCAAAGAAGTCGAGTCACCTTGCAGGTAATAGAACAAGGATACTTGGTGGCCAAGATTTTCTGCGGCCCGCCCAACCCCTTCAGTCCATTGACCTACCCACCTTGGGCCGACAATTAACAGTCTCATAATATGTCGGGGCGCCCGGCTTTCATCTTCATAAGTCCATCTCTCATCCCAACAGTTGGTACTCCCAACTCGGTTTCCATTTTGGTCGTATCGAAAGAGGTATCTTGAGGGCGAGGCGCGATCGCAGGAAAATATGAATCAGGAACTGGGGTAATCAAACTTGAATCCAAGCCGAATACAGCCGCGGTCAGCAGAGCAAACCGGTAAAGTGAAATATGATCGCGTCCAGCCACATGATATATGCCAGTCCGATTCTGGTGAATTAGTGCCCAGATAACCTCTGCGCATGACAACGCCGGCAAAGGTTTGCTAAATACATTATCCACGACCTTAATAGGCTGGTCATTTTCCAGGGAACGTACCCACCACACTACCGGGTTATCGCGCTCCCCGGGGTAAGGCCAACCATACATTAAGATGGGGCGCGCGATGGCCCAGGGTATGCCGCTGTTTTGCACAAGATTCTCGGCATCCACCTTGAGTTGCCCATAGTAGTTAATTGGGTTGACAGGAGCAGTTTCGCGGTAAAATGGCGTACGCCCATCAAATACAGCATTCGATGAAATGAAAATAAGTCGAGACTTAAAAATTTGGCATAGTTCAACAACAACCTCTGTACCACCTACGTTGATTTTTCTAGTTTCTTCACGATTCTTTTCAGCAAAGTCAACGCTGCCAATCGCAGCCGCATGAATCACCACATCCGGTTTGGCCCATTCAAAAACAGATTGCATTTTCATGCGATCAGACACGTCAGCGGCAAGGATAGGAAACGGAAGCGGGGCTGGCAAAGAACGTTCGGGGAAATAAATTGAAAATCCTTGTATATCCTGGGGCGCGGACCTTTGAAGGGCCACGCCTAGCAATCCGGTGCCCCCGGTAATCAGAACACGCTTAACTGTGGCGGAAATTGACAAAATTTAACCAACCTTTCCTGGCTAAGTACACCATTTCATGAATATAATAACATTAACTTTTGTCATTCTGAGCCGCCGAAGGCGGGGAAGAATCTCAATACAAAAGCCAGAGACCCTTCGCCTTCTCGTTTATCTCGTGACATTGATCAGAATTTCCCCTACAGATTCCTGGTCAGGGTTTTGCGAGGTTTCATGGGGGCCTGTATTGAGCCAGGCCAGACAGCGTTCATTAAAGAGTCTTTCAACATTCTTCCTGGCCTCGAAATGCCACCTTGGACATCGATTGCCTATTAACCGTGTTGGCAATCGCCATCATTCTTTCGTAAGGAACACGATTGGTTGACTGGTAATCATAATTCTCTTTGTAAAAATATTCATCCGCATTTTCTATAAACGATATCCCAAATTCCTGCGGATTTTTGAACACATAGGACCTGGCGTTTAAAGAGAAAATAGAAATGTAGCCCGCGACCCCCTTATTCTCATGAATATATGAATTTAAGAAATCTGCGGTATATCTCATTTCTTGTTCCGTCTCTCCCGGAAAACCTATTATCGCCCCGATGGCGCAACCAAACCGGAGTTTTCGAAAAACATTCAAATTTTCCCTTACAGTATCTATATTTACACCCTTATTCATTAAGTCATTCACGCGTTGGTTGGCAGATTCCAAGCCAAAAGATAGCATATCACATCCCGATCGAATAATTTTTTTGCATAAATCTAAAGGGAACTTGGTCTCGAATCTTGAATAAGTGGTCCATAAAATATTAAATTTTTTCTTGATGATTAAATCCGCAATCTTAGCAATTTTTACAAAAGGAACTGACTCATCACTTAAATGAATAAAATTACAATGATAGATCTCAGTCATTTTAATCATATCATTAACAATTGCTTCGACTGACCGATGTTTATATTTATTTAAAGCTTGGGTGCAAAACTTACATTTATTCCAATAACACCCAATAGATGTCCGTAGAAATAATGTATCCGGCAGCAAATATTGATGATTTGCAACATAAGAATAATCAGGTATGCCATTCTTGCTTATATCGAATTGGATGGGTAGATTTTTTATTATGCTGTCCTGAACATCCCTATAAATAATTCCCGGAACATTATGCCAGTCTTCATCTGCACCGATTTTATCAGCTAATTCTAATAAAATATCTTCCCCTTCAGTCTCGACAAAGCAGTCCACCATGTCAAACATTTGGGTGATTTTTGAAAATTTATCGGAAACATGCCGAATAACTGGTCCGCCAATTACTACAAAAGCTTTGGGATTTATCTTTTTAATATGCTTCGCCAATGAAATTGCTGCGCCAAATTGAGTAAAAAACGCAACCGATATGCCAAAAAGTTGCTTTTCATCCGGCTTAATTTCATCAAAATAATCTACACCCAGAGAGGAGTAAGTCTTATCTATAACTTCTGAATTGATTAAATTATGTATCTGGCTAAATTTCAAGTTCCAATAATCCAATAAATAATGGTCACATTCAAATTTAGCATCATTGGTTTTTAAGGTTTGGATGGTTTTATAATTAATATTATTATCGAAATTAATAAGTAATTTCAATCCTTCTATTACATGATTTTCTATTGACAACATTTTAAGTTGTAGCTTTTTAGCTCGAATAAATTGCAATATCCCTTCTTTGGATCGAAACGGCCTGTATCGCAACCTGATAAACCGAGTATATAAAAGGCTATAAATTCGCCTTGAAAATATAATAAAAGATAATAACGATAATTTATTCCGTATTAATCGAGTATATTTTGCTAAATATAGATCGGCTTTTTTATCTTGATCTTTTTGCTCAGACATACTAACCAATTTATTTATAAAATCAACATTTATATCTTTAACCAAGATATCATGATTACTATTCTCTTTTAAATAGCTTGACAATATAGAAAGACTGGGATATGGATTTTTTACTGAAGCAACTACCAGGGGGGGATAATATAATATTACTTTCATCAACGGATCCTTTTTGATTATTTAGTAATTTCCCCCACAAACGGCAGCATGGTTTGCTCATTCACCGGCGTGAAAAACAGCTTCACTATCCTCTTCCCCTCTTGATAATAGGCCTCTCGCTCCGCCGGGGATGGCTTAAGATACCTGTTGATGGCCGCCTCCAGTTCATTTTTCGTGAAACACTCGGTAATAAGATTCGTCACCACTCCCACCAGATAATTTTGATTGAGGACCGTCTGCCTGCCGAGGCAGATAACGGGAATTCCCCGGGCCGCCGCCTCAACCATCGCACTCGTATTAGACGAGATCACTATGGTGGCGAGATTTAAGACCTCTGGCAATGGCCTCGCATAAATAGTATAGCGAGGCGGCCAGACTCTTTGACCAAATTCCTGCATCAACAATTCTGGAGCAATACATGGGTGACATTTAATTAATATGGCCACATCTTCATTTATTTTATCGGCCACATCTTTGATCGTTTCAAGCACCTCCACAGATTCAACCAGGTCATGTGGGAGCAGAACGAGGATTGTGGGCCGCCGGTTTTTTATACCGGCTTCCTCGGTGTAGCCCGCATCATTGTAAATATGAGCATAGCGCAACGCCCCCGCGATTTGACAGGGGATATTATTGGCACAAGACTGTGCAATTTTACATTGATGCTCACTTGTTTCTAGTATTACATCTGGAACCATGTCATGGTCCACCTCTGACTGAGATGGCATCGTGTTTATCCAATTGGGACTATGGAGAAAAATCTGGGCTCCAATAATCTTTGCCCCGGGGAAGGCTTGCCGAGCCCCGGAGATCAACCCCTTGTCAGTTACCTGGTTCTCGTACCAACTGATAATGAGCTCTACCTTAAGGTTCGTTTGACCCAGCCGCAAAAATAATCGGTGGATCAAGACGGCTAGGAGACTTGTAATTTCCGCTAAATTCTTTTGCTGTTCTTCTTTTAATAAGGCGGCAAGATCAAAAGCACGAAACTTCGGGGCTTGAATTTTTAAACTGAAAGCATATAGAAAATAACTTAGGGTACTCAGATAATCCGAGACCTTAAGAAAGTCATCCGGGATAATAAAATGTGCCTTACTTTGACACATCCGGCGATATATCGAACGATAATTTAAATGGAAACCATATAACACTGAATGGATTAAGACCTGATAGCCACTGTCCGCTAAATATTCATGAAGGAAAGGTAAGTAAATATCTTGGAAATAACCGCCATTACCTAAGGAAGAGTCTAAAACGTAGGTGTCTACAATCGCCACCTTTTTAGCTTCAACGTGTTTCCTGCCATATTTTATTTTAGAGATATATGCACTAATAAATCGATTCACCAGTGAAACATAAAAATATCCCAACTTTAAAAAAGATGTCACTAGATTGATTACATAATTATATTTTTCTGAGGGTGAATAAATCACTTCAACATCAATTTCCTGCTCGGCAGCCCACTGGCTGATCGCCTTCAGCAGGCCGATTGATTCAACGAAAACCAGCTGAGGCCTTAACCTTTCAATACGCCACAGCTTCTCCAATACCTCAAGGTAGCAAGAGAAGAGAAACAAATTGCTATTATAGATATTTTTACCAGAAATTGATCCGAACCACCAAAATAGATTATCTCCATGCAGTTTATTTAATTGATCAATCCATTCAATATGTTCATTCCTGATATCATTTGCAACTTCATTAAGAAGCTTGCCTATCTCAATACAAGTAAATTGTTCACCTAATTTTTTATCTAGATCACCCTTTACTAAAAAATCATTCCCTAAATATAGAAATGAGATGGAATCAGTTGGAGAGAACTTTCGCTTTATTTTATCGATATTAGTTAGGGGAAAGGTTAATAATAATTTATGATTTCCCATAATAGCCATCTGTTTCTTTACTGCATATCACCGAAAATCATTTGAACCATTTCAGTAAAATCCCGACGCCATTCGATATGAGGCGCAACCCGCAATAACGGCGCCCCCGGACCCGGCACAATACCGATAAATCTAACGCCGCAGGCTTGGGCTGCCCGGTAATCAGCTTCGGCATCTCCGAAAAACAGGCAATGTTCGGCTGCCAGGTCATATTTTTGGAGAAGCGTTGCCAGGTTATCCCGCTTACTCCGGGGGGCGCCCTTCACTTCCCGGAAATAACCGGTCCATCCCCGAGAACTGACGATTTCTTGAAGTTCTGCTTCAGGAGCGGCGGAGACCACAAATTGGGGCAGTTTTCCGACAAAGAGGCGCAGGAACCTCTCAGCTCCGGGGATCTCAGGGGCCGCCACTACCTCATCTACCACCAAGCGGGCGAAACGCCGGCACAATTCGGCCAATTCCTCTTCCGGAAGTGGCTGATGCAAGAACTCTTCATAGTAATGGCGGAATTTATCTACCCGGGTCACCCCGCTATGGCGGCGATGGTGATCCACCACCTTGGCACTCACCTCCGGCCCGAAGGGTTCAAAGAGGCGGGCAAAGGCCTTGGTCTTCACTTCTACGGAATCAGCCAGAACCCCATCAAAGTCGAAGAAAAACGCCTGACAATCTTTCACAAGCCTGCTCCCTCAGAGGCCCTTCAGTTAAGGCCGAGGCCTGGGCTGAGACTCGCCTCCGGGTTTCTTAACGGGCAAATCTGGCGGGGCCGTTGTTTGGCCGTCCTGATCCCAGGGCGGGGCTCAAACCCACCCGATACAAGATGAACCCAGGCCATCAAATCAGAATCGGGATTAGTGGTTCTTCAATACACCTGTTTCTCGCAGTCCCTGCATGAGGTTGGCAATCGCGGTCTCTTCCATGAGCTGTCGAGCTTCCCGGGCGTAAGACCCGATATGCGGAGTGAGAATCAGATTGTCCATGGAGCACAGGGAACCACGATAGGGTTCCTCACCAAACACATCCAGGCAGGCGCACCCTATCTGGCCGGCCTGCAGGCTGGCGGCGAGGGCCTCCTCATCAATCATCTCCCCCCGGGCCGTATTAATAAGAATGACGCCTCGGCTGCCTATCCAGGATAGCTCTTCCGCCCCGAGAATTTTCTGCTTGCCGCTGGCGTGGAGCGTGATAATGTCCGCCTGTTCCAGAAGTTCTTTTAAAGAGACGCTCCTGGCCCAGGCAACCTCCACCGGGTGCGGGTCATAAAAGACCATTTTGGCATCGAAAGCCCGGACTAATTCCCCCACCCGCTGCCCGATGGCCCCAAACCCGATAATGCCCACCGTTTTGCCCTTGAGGAGGCCGCCCATGCGCTTCTGCCAGGTTCCCTGGCGCAGCAGGCGGTCCTGAAGGGTAATGGAGCGCAGCGCCGCCAGCATCAGGCCGAGAGTCAGCTCGGCCACGGCCTCGGTCAGAACCCCGCTGGTGCGATACACCGCCATTCCCAACTCCGCCGCGGCTTCATGATCCACATTGTCCCAACCGGCGCCGACCCGGGAAATCACCCGGAGATAATCCTTGGCCGCGGTTAGCACCGCCCGAGTGATAGGCTCGGTCCCGGCCAACAGGCCCGTCGGCCGGTGTTCCTCCAGCAGGCTCGCCAATTCCGCTTCTTTCAGTTTGCGGCCCCAGGGGTTTACCACGAAGCGCAGATTCGTCGCCGGAGTCCCGGTGCCGAAGGAAGAGGTAGTGGCCAGGATGGTTAGGGGCTTAGCGCTCATAGCCGTGCATCTCGTGAAGACATTCCAATAAGCCCTGACCCATGTCCAAATAACGATGGTTGACCAGCTTGTGGCCGATCTTGGGAACGAATGAGTAGGGGGTCAAGCTGTAATGATCCGGGTTCTGCTCTCCGGTAAATTCGATGCTGATATCCGAACCGAGGATTTCTCCTATCATGTTCAGCATATTTTTAAACTTCATAGGGTAATGCCCGGTAATGATGATATGCCGATTTTGGTAGTCTTCCTCCAGGATATGCACGGTCAGGCGGGCGGCATCGGTTACATGGATATATTCCCGCAATTCGTCGCCATTGCCCTGGCAGACGATGCGCCGGTTTTCCAGAGCTTGCTTCAAGTACCGATAAATGCTGTTCCGCTCATCCGCCCGGGGTCCATACAACGTGCCGTATCTCAGGATGGTAAAGTTTAGCCCGTTGCGGCGCTGGAATTCCTCGATATAAATCTCTGCGGCCTGTTTACTGCAGCGATAAAAGCCCCCTTTCTGGCTATACACATAAATGCTGCTGGCATAAACAAAGCGCTTGACCGGGGTCCGGAGACAGCCCTCCATAATGTTGAGGTTCCCCAGCACATTAAGTTGGACGGTAAGAAAAGGCTTAGTGGTGGCATCATCCAGATCGGCAATGCCGGCAAAATTATACACGATATCCTGGCCTCGGATGGCCTGGCACACCGCGTCCTCGTCCATGATGTCACCCACCACCATGGTCTGGGCCGGCAGCAGGTACGGGGAGGGTTTTACGTCGAAAATGGTTACTTCATAGCCTTTCGCCGTCAGGCCATCAGCGACATGACTTCCCAAAAACCCCGAACCCCCAAAAACAATGGCTTTCACTTCCGCCTACCTCAATATTAACTTGATTTAACCACCTGAACCAACCTCCCGGCCTTAAAGAAAGATATCCAGCGGCAAGGTAAATTCCCCTTCAATGCCATGGCCGTCGCCGCCGGTCCCTTTCTTCAGGTAGAAAACCGCAAACACCAGACGCTTGAACGGGGTTACCGCGGTGGCGGAAGGCTGGCCCCAATATCCATAGGCGCCGATTAACACCGGCGCCGGCTGAAGTGATTTCAAGTTGCGGAGGATCCCGGGAAAATTAACCACCACATAATTGGCCACTTCAGCCGCGCTATCCTGCCCGGAGAAGTTGATGTATTGGTAGCTGGTTTGGATGTCGTTCACTCCTGGACCGGTGGTCAGCCTCAAGGAAACGACCAGGTACCCCCCAGCTTTCACTCTTCCCCAGCACGCCTCGATGATCTGATCAGTTTGGATATTCCAGTCGGCACAGCCTAACGACGCCACGACCTCGAATGCTCCGGTCAAGTTCAGTTCGTTAATGTCCCCGGCCAGAAAGGTGGCCGGTACCGGGAGCCTCTGCTCTTGTTTCGCCCACTCAATGGCCCCCCGATTAATGTCCACCCCTGTATAGGACCTCAGACGGAACCTTTGGCAAAGTGCCAACCCTAGCCCGCCGCAAGCGCACCCCACATCCAGAACGTCTCCAAGAAATCCCTCCTCCCCGGCCAGTTTCTCAAATACCCATCTCTCGGAGGGATAAAACTCCTCCCAACTGGAGCGGTTGCAGCTATAATATGCCTGGATTTCCTTGGATTTGTACTCGATGTTGTTAGCCATGACGTTCCAGTAATTGCTTATCCTGAAGGTTCTCCTCCCAATCCTGGTAGCGGTTGGCAAACGTCAGGTCTTTTTCCAGGATCGCGCCCCAAAAACCTTCGTAATCGCTGATCTTCCAAAAGTACCGCAAGAGTTGGCTGATGATCGGCCACTTACGAGGATACTGGTAATATACCTCACTATGGCTAATCTTCCAACCGGAGTGGAGCAGGATCAGAGTCCAATCCTCCGGACTCAGCTCGAATATATGCTCGTCTTCGGCAAAAATTTCCTCGGGAGACCGGGCTCGAACATGGTGCAATCCGACCCGGCTGGTCATCAGATAGGGAACCGTAATCAGGATTTTACGGCAAGATGATCGTTTCGCCAGCCGGTAAAAGAAGAGTGCCGGGTTATGCAGGTGTTCCACCATCTCAAACGAGGTAAATAAGTCGATGGGCTGATCCTGACCCAGGTCTAGCTCTTCGGCCCGGCAGAGTACGGCCTTCAATCCCTTGGCGGAAATCTTCGCCACCGCCCGGGGATCCAGGTTGACGCTGATGGTCTCCAACCGGCGCTCATCTCCGACGAGATTGGCTAAATAGGTCATGTGCGTGCCGGCCGAATCGCCAATATCCACCACCACTAGCTTCCGAGAGGCAAGGTCTTCCAGAGCCTTCAGCATTAAAGCGGCTTGAAAGGCGTGCAGGGCCCTGACCTTGATTTGCAAGTAATCATTGTAATTTTGTTCCCGGGAATATTGATCGGAAATATCCGGAACGATCTCTGCCAATCTGCTCATCATGGGGTTAAGGCCATCCTGGACAGTCGCCTTGTCCAGGGACCACTTGCCGACCCGTTCCACCAGAGCTGCCGGCTTAACCCTCATGATTGCGAGAATTTTTTTTAGAAAGGTCTTAACCATTGAGACTACGCCAATGACAGATAAATTTCTCCCAAAAAATCTCCATGATCTCCTGGCGTCCCACGGTAACCCTGAGGTAATTCTGCAAATGGGGATGACTAAACATTCCCCCCACCAAAATATTTTCCGCCGCTAATATCTTAATCAACTCCGGAAGCCGGTTATTGCACCTGATCAGGATAAAATTAGCTTCCCCGGCGCGATGGTCGATGCCGGCCAATGCTAACTTTTGGAGCAAAAATTCTTTGCCGGCCGCCGTCTCTTTAATCAGATGCGTAATGATCTCTGGGCGGTCCAAGAGGTTCTCCGCCAAGGCCACCGCCAAGCCATTAACATCATAAGTTGGC
>Ga0172375_10004325_pt1 | contig 21038 bp, 17 predicted proteins | sample LakKiv1m_FD_114537 | JGI IMG/M metagenome (GOLD analysis project Ga0172375, IMG submission 114537) | Freshwater microbial communities from Kabuno Bay, South-Kivu, Congo - kab_092012_11.1m | ecosystem: Environmental > Aquatic > Freshwater > Lake | place: Democratic Republic of the Congo...
AGACATTAATGATTTTATTGAAATTCACCCTTACAAATCTGAATATCATAAAGTGTGGTTGAAAGGTTGGTCACAGAAAAAAGCAGTGTTAGTCTTTGAAATTCAGCAGGAAGTCAAAATAATACCGATTTTCCTTTGAGGGCCTGATAAAATTCGCCAATTTTGACACAAATGATTTGCAAAACAGAGCTATTAAGGGAGGGAAATATTAACAATCATTGAATTTTTGAAGATGAAAATATTGATTTGTGAAGACAATCCCATGGCAATGAAAACCCTTTCAGTAATTCTTGAAAGGGAAGGTTTTCTGGCCGATCTGGCTGAGGATGGGAATATTGCCATTGAATTGCTTCAGAAGAATGATTATGATCTTCTGGTTGTCGATATTCATCTGCCTTACCGGAGCGGCCTTGAGCTTGTAAAGTTCGTAAGGTCCGACCAGGGCAAGGATACTCCTGTGATCATCCTTACAGCTTTCAGTGATCACCAGATGCAGCGGCAGGCCGGCGAACTGGGGATAAGCGACTATATTGTAAAACCATTTAATCCGGCTGAGCTGGTGGCAAGGATAAAATCAATTCTCAACAAATAGTTATGAGAAAACATCTTTTACTTTTATTTGTTGGGTTCTTAATTCCGGTGCTGTTAAATATTTCACAGCTCCTCGCTCAGGAAATCACCGACCCTGAAGCAGAATATATGCGTATCAGGACAATGGCGTTCGGCGGTCAATATACTGAAGCGGCTGTCGCTGCCCGCAGGCTCGTCAATGCTTTCCCGGAATATGGCGATGCAAGAGTACTGCTTGGAAGGATCCTTGCATGGCAGAAAGACTATAAACAGGCTGCAGCCGTAATTGATACACTTCTTCTTAAAGATCCAGATAACGGGGATGCCCTCGAAGCACGACGCGACATTTCATTGTGGTCGAAAGAAAATACGGCCGTTGCAACCGATGTCAGAGCAGGATATTCATTCGATTATTTCACCTTGCCATATACCAGATTCTGGCAGGTTTACAGTGCGGGCGCTGGACACAGGTTCAGCTGGGGCCCGGCAGCCACAGGTTTAAATATAGGTAACCTTATAACAGATGATGCAACAGGTATCACTGCAACTGAATTCCAGGTCGAAGCAGAGGCATACCCCCGGATCTCAAATCAGAATTACGCATATGTATCGTATGCGTATAGCCCCGGGACTTACTTCCCGAAACACAGGGCGGCATTTGAAATATGGCAGATCCTCCCAAAAGGATTTGCAATATCAGGTGGACTGAACTATTATTATTTCGACAGGAATATCTTCATCGGACTTGCTTCACTGGAAAAATATGTTGGGAAATACTGGTTTTCCGGTAAATGCTTCGTATACTTCAAGGATGACGGACCCCGTACATCATTTTATTTTAATGCCCGCAGATATTTCAATGATTTTGATTATCTGCAACTGACACTGGGCACCGGTACAGCCCCCGATGAACCTTTTGGCATAAGGGAGGATATAAACCGGCTTGGGGCAAACAGCATCAGGCTGGCTTATAACTTTAATGCAACCGGAAGGCTCAGCATTAAGATTGGTGCAGGTTATTCTCGGGAGGAATATGACGTGGAAGGAGGAACAGCTGAGAGAGACAGATTTGAAGGATTTGTTAACCTTGTTTATGCTCTTAAAATGAAGTGATGAAAAGAAGGATACTTATCATATTGTCACTTCTTGTATTTACGGCAGCCAGCGCTGAACCTTTTGTAATCCCCTTGTCACCGGCTGCTTCCAAAGCCGGCCGGCCATCACCTATTTATATCGCCGACGGGATCGACCTGATTACAATGCATCCTGATAATATGAGGATTGATGACCTTAATGATCTTTCAAAAGATATATATCCCATTCAGATTGGTGCTTTCAGAGTCAAAACAAATGCCGAGAAGCTGTTTTCTAAGGTTTCGGAGATCCTTGGGAAAGATGTCATAATGGTCGAGGAAGACGGTTTCTTTAAAGTAAGGGTAACTAAACTTGACAAGGCAAGGATCCTGAATTACACCGATTCAGAGAAAGCCGGAGCTAAAAATGCTGTTGATACAACGGCAACTGTTTCTTCAGCCGATTCTTCCAATGTCGCATATACAATCCCTGATTCAGCCCTTATCGCACATGCTGTCCCCGTAACTCTTGCCGGCAGCAGCACGATGCAGGATCAGCCCCGGCAGCTTGAACCATTAGAGAAGCCACGGCGTAACCTGTTCCTTATCAATGATGAAAGTCCCTGGCTGAAACGCATAAACTATTTCGGAAAGTCGTTTGCACTTGTTAATGCCCTGATAATTACTATAATCGTTTCTATTACAACAATGATAATCCTCCTTATGGTCATCCTTCTTAACAGGGCCAGAATGGAAAAACAGGAAGATCTTAAGCAATACCTTGCTGAAACATACCAGGGGATGATCATTGATTACCTCTTTACCGGAAGCAGTCCCGACAGATTCAGGTCAATTGCATCAGATACCTACAGGAGACAGGCGCTTATCGACCAGATGATCGACGTAAGCGTAAACCTGAAAGGGGATGCTGAGGAAAAGCTTGGTGGTCTTTATCTGTATCTTGGCCTTGACAGGGACTCTATCAGGCGCGCAAAGGATTACAGGTGGCATAAGAAAATCAAGGGTTTCCGTGAACTTGCCTTTATGAACATCAAGGATGCAAATAACGTTATATACAAAGCCCTGAACTCTAAAAACGACATCCTGAGAATGGAAGCCCAGATCGCCCTGGTAAGGCTCACTGATGATGACCCTTTTGGTTTCCTTTTCCATCTTAATAAACCTTTTTCACTCTGGGAACAGATAACTCTCCATGAACTGATTATTCAGCATGATCTCCCGGTGCCGGAATTCAAAAAGTTCCTCAAGGCAGGGAATCCGACAGTTGTCATGTTCGCACTGAGGATGATACGGGAATTTAAACAGAAAGACTCAGAAGACGATGTGAGGGAAACTCTTGAACATCCTTCTCCGGAGGTCAGGAAGCTGGCTGTTCAGGTAGCCGGCGACCTTGAGATGCGTTCAACACTCGAGGTAATGAAAAGACTTTACAAGAGCCAGGATTACAATACCTGCATCGAGATAATAAGGGCAATGGCAAAAATGCCCGATCCATCACTGCTGGGATTCCTCAAACTGGTACTTGACAAGGAAGATGACGTACAGCTTCAGATCGAAGCCACCAAGGCAATTGAGAATAATGGTGAAGAAGGAGTGAAAACACTTGTTAAACTGATGAAATCAGAATACAAGAACTATAATATTATTGTCCGCCACGTACTTGACAGGCGAATATTCTGATAAACTATGGGATTCATATTTGGACATATAGTATTTTATCTTACACTGATCCTCTTCGGATCTTACCTGGGACTTGGCATATTTTCTGCAATAGCTCTTCGTAAATATCTGAGGAAGAACAGTTTTATCAACTACAACTCCCTTGTGCTTTCACCCCTGAGCCCGAAGATTTCAATCATTGCTCCTGCTTACAATGAAAGCAAAACCATCATCGACAACGTCAGGACCCTTCTTTCTCTTTACTATAATAATTTTGAGGTCATAATTGTAAATGACGGATCGACTGACAATACCTTTGAACTTATGAAGGATGCCTATGATCTTGTCAGGGTCAATTATTATTTCGATTACAGGATACCATGCGAAAGGATAAAGGGGGTTTACAGATCAAAAAATCCTTCATACAACCGTCTTACTATCATCGACAAGGCCAATGGCGGCAAGGCTGATTCGCTGAATGCAGGAATCAATATATGCCACAGCGATCTTTTCGTATCAATAGATGCTGATTCCATCATCGAACCCGATTCAATCCTGAAGCTTGTCAAACCGTTCCTTGAGGAGAAGGAGAAAAAAGTGATCGGAGCAGGAGGTGTAATAAGGATAGTAAACTCATGTGATATTGAAAGAGGTCATATCCGCGAGATCAAAATACCGTCAAAACTGCTTCCAAGGTTACAGGTACTGGAATATACAAGGGCGTTCCTCCTTGGCAGGATGGCATGGAGCCAGCTCGACGGACTGATGCTTATCTCCGGAGCAATGGGGATCTTCGATCGTGAAACAGTCATAAAAGCCGGAGGATACAGCATTAAAACAGTAGGGGAAGATATGGAACTTGTTCTCAGGATGAGACGTTACATGGCTGAGAATGACCAGAAATACGAGGTAACTTATATACCTGATCCATTGTGCTGGACTGAAGTACCTTCCGACCTTAAATCAATGCGTAAGCAGAGGACACGATGGACCCGAGGGCTTATTGAATCTCTGAGGACACACAGGAAGATTTTCTTCAATCCCGGTTTTGGCCGTTTGGGAATGCTTGGATATCCTTACTGGTTCTTCTTCGAGTGGATGTCGCCACTTATTGCCTTCTCGGGATTTATTTATACTATATATCTGATAGCCACTGATTCGCTTAACTGGCCATTCTACCTTCTTCTTTTCCTGTTTGTTTATACGTTCGCAATATGTATTTCGACATGGGCCGTACTATTTGAGGAAATTACTTTCCATAAATACAAAAAGAAAAGGGATGTCCTTAAGCTTATTGCCATATCCCTTTTTGAGCCTTTCTTCTATCCGGTACATACATATTTTGCCATCATTGGTAACCTTGAAGCCCTGAGAGGTAAAAAAGGCTGGGGTAAAGCTGAAAGGGCAGGCTTCGAAAAGAAAAAGAGATCAAAAAGACGGGTTATAAATACCGAAGATTCCGGCTTCAATATGTAAAATCGGGAATGGCATTCAATCCGTTCCTTACAACTTCCAGTGATTTTTTATCCTTTGCTATGGTGGGAGGTACAACAAGCCACAATGGCCAGGTGTATCTTCCGGTTGTTGATGTTACTACTCTGTCGAGGCACACTGAAACTGCAATTCCGTCAGAATCAGTTGTCGATATCTCAAAGTTGTAACCTCCATCGTAGGAAACAGCCCCATCTATAACTTTCATCTGGGACGGATCGCGGAAATAAAGCATTGTCCAGGGGATACGTATCTTTATTTTACTGCCGCTCCAGGCAACAGCTGTCCGCTGTCCGTATGTGAAATCTGAAGCATTTTCCATGGGAAGCCTCCCGATATCCTGTCTGGTGCCGGTAAATCCGTCATTTACCCATTGCATAAGGACCCACGGTGCACCGTTCGATACAGTGCTGTAGAATTTCTGAATTGCATGGTTTGACAGGTCGAATCGTGGTGTAAGGCCATACATGTTATATGCTTCTGTCACATAATATGAAGCCGTATCTTCAGAAAGTAACATTGATAAGAGAAATTCTGACCTGTTGGAGAGGCTCCTGCCATCCGGAAGCTTTGACTCGCCGAAGCTTGCAAGATAGGTATCAAAGGCAATCATAACCGAATCACCTGCCGATAATTGTCTTCCGGCTTCTATTTCGAGATAAAAATAGCTGTTGTCGTTTGTTGCGCTTATTGCTTTAACCGGACCACCCGGTTTGTCGGTAAGATATTTTACAAAAGGCAAAGTCGATGTCTGTTCAAACGTTAGCAAACCGAAATTCTGTTCAGGTGACGTAAGATTATGCCAGATTTGCCGTGTGGGAATGGTTATTCCGCCGATCCTTGTTCCGTAAGCTTCAAGATATGACACAATCCATGTGGGTTTGAACCATTCATCCATCCATGCAAACATAAAACCGCCAGCGCAGCCGGCATCAAGGATATTATGCATGAGCCTAATGTTCTTATCGCCCTGCTGCTGCTCCGAATATCCTCCATGATGCATATCACTGAACGACTGATGTGCGCTTCCCCAGCTTGATGGTACTCCGAATTCCGCAATAACCAGAGGCATCGACGTGTAATGTGCCTTAAGGGCATTAAGATAACCAAGATAGCTGTTGGGGCCGTAACTGTCGCGGTAGGTAAGGTAGGAAGGTTGCTGACTTATGAAGTTCGGATAATAGGGATATGCATGATATGAAGCAAATATGCCGGGCTCAGGTATCCTCTGCGTAATTTTCTCAAGGTCATATGATACTTTGTCTTCATCCGTGTATACCTCTGTCGGATGAGTAAGAGGGTCAAGAGTCGGCCAGCTCGACATGCTTACAGGGCGGCGGACCGAATAGCTCATAGCTTCATATTTGACAGCATGGTCAAGCATCTTTGTAATGAATACCTCCGTGGCTGTTCCTCCATCTATAGTAAGATATGTTCCTGTAAAAGATTTTACAGATGCATTCCGGGTATCTGTTGTGTCAACTTCCTGGGGACTTATCTCCCGGCCAAGAATATAACCAACAGTCCATCGCGAGACATCAGTAATATACCTGCCGTACGACCTGCCGTACCTGTATGCAATATCTCCATTACCGTTTATACAGTCGATTACCTCCTTTATCGCTGAGGTAAATGAAGTTGTCCGGTTAAGCAGGTCGTATGAATCATAATCCGAATAATCCTCAATCTCATCAAGCCATATTCCCTGAAAAAGAAGCAGCGGATTTTCAGGGTGGCGTTCGTTATAGTTGGCAAGCTTTTCATAGAACACAGGGGGATGAAGCGTATATACCCTTATACAATTAAATCCCGATTCAGCCATTCTATTTATCCATTCTTCATATTCTTTGTCGGAAATGGCATAGGCTATCTCGCCCGGCCAGTATCCCGGAGGTGAAGACCCGAGGTTTATTCCTTTCAGCACCAGTGATTCATAACCTGAACCTGTATGCATTGCAATGTTGCTTCCCTGGGTTTTATAGGGAAGCTCCTGTTTGAGTGTAAGTTCAAAATTAATAGTTGTATCTTTTCCTATTTTAATGTCGGTGAGCCTCACCGGATAATAGCTGTCGCATGTCACAGATGTGATAACCGGAACCCTTACCGAACCCTGGAATGGCATCATTAACGGGGGCAGCATGTCGGGTTCAAGTGCAGTACCAGATGAATACGTTGAAAAGCCTGATGCCTTGACAAGCTTTCCGGAAAATGTTTTTCCTCCGGATGTCAGTGCAAAAAAATAGAATCCGTTGCGCTGAGGCGATCCTTGCTGGTTACACCCGTCCCAAACAATATGATAGCTGCCCGGGCTGACTGAATCAAAAAAGGCTTCCATGATTTTTTGTCCTGAAAAACTGTAAACGGAGAAACGGATACTGCCCTGACTGTTTATTATGAAGGGAATATTCACTGAATATGTGAAAGGATTGGGATAAGGAACCCCCACCTCAACCGATCCGGGAATTATATCATAAAGATTTGACAATCTGAGCGTATATCTGCCATCAGCACCTGTTTTAATGGCATATTCAGTGGTTCCGGCAATCATCGATACCCTGGCATTTGCTATTGTAGCTCCGTAAGAATCAGTGACTACCCCTGTCACATAGTAATCACGTCCGCTTAAGCCACGAGCAGTCACTAAAAGCAAAAAGGAAATCAGGAGCATTGCTCTTGTTAAAGCATTCAAACGCAAATTCATAATGGAAACCGGGAATAAATTGTTATAAAAACGTTAAAAATAATAAAAAGAAGCATTAATTATTAATTTTAAAATCCAATACAGGATCACATACATGGATATTAACGAAATAATATACAGGAATATTGGAGAGAATGATAATAAAGAACTTGCGGGACTAATAAGAAGTGTTTTCAGAGAGTTTAAAATTGACAGGCCCGGGACTGTTTATTATGACCCTACAACGGACGCTCTTTATGAACTTTTCAGGATTCCAGGTTCTGTTTACTGGGTGGCAGAATCAAACGGCGCCCTTGCAGGGGGATGCGGTATTTATCCGACACCCGGTTTGCCCGACGGATATGCAGAGCTTGTAAAGTTTTACCTTCTTCCCAGGTGGCGTGGCCTGGGCATAGGAAGGACCCTGATGGAAAAATGTTTCGACTCCGCAAGGGAGGCAGGTTACAGGCACCTTTATCTTGAATCACTGCCGGAGTTGCATAAAGCAGTATCTATGTATCTGAAATCGGGATTCAGACATATTCCTCATGCTCTCGGTAACTCAGGCCATTTCGGATGCAATATCTGGATGGTAAAGGATCTGTAGAGGGGTTCTATTAATTATTTATTTTTTCAACAACCTTTTTTATTTTACCCCTCTGAAGGAGGCTGAAAATTGCAATTACACTTTTACCAGCAAGGGGTGAGGGGCAAACAGAATCCAGTACGGGCAGGATAAAACAAGGAAGTTGCACCATTGTATATTCAGGAACCTGTTTACCTTATTACCGTACAAACCTTCTTCCATTTCCTGGTTTTTCCCTTGTCATCGAAAAGTGTTATCAGAAAAACATAAATCCCGGTACCGACAAGCTTTTCATCCATTGATGTACCATCCCAGACTATTGATGCCGAAGGCCCTGCCAGCAGGTTATCTGTTATTTTTTTCACAAACGCACCGGTCTCATCAAATACTGTTACCGACACAATATTGCCGTTTCCCACAAGGTTAAAATTTATAACCAGAAGATCTTCAAACCCGTCGTTATCAGGAGTAATTTTTGTTGAGGAGAAATTTACCATGTCTTCCATTACCGAAAATTCTGCCATCACCGAATTGGGAGCACCAGGTGTTCCCCACCCCGAAGCTTCAGATGCTGAATGCCATTGACTTATATCTTCTGATTGAGCATCCGTCATTACTTTTTCAAGGGCAACTCCCTTCTCAGATGCCAGGAGCGGGAAATGCATCTTCTCACTGTAACTTACTTCGTCAATTTTTACAAGACTCCTGCTAAAAAGTATCAGATGTCCCTTATCATCAGGCATCGAAGGCAGCGACTTAACTGTGAATATCCTTTCAGGAACTGATGACGGAAATCTGCTGACAACACTTTGCCTGTCAGTAGTGATAGCAAAATACGCTCCCGGTATAAGGCACCTGTCTTCCTCCGACACCTTAACCACAGATGAAGTGTCAGCCGTTTCACTTCTGACAGAGACCAGCATTAACGACGTGACATTAATGACACGTTGTGAACGGTTGTAAAATTCAATATAATCAGGATCTCCCGGCAAAGGATTGAACAATAATTCATTGAATGTAATATCTCCTGGACGGACTTCCACCGGCAGGCCGAATTCAAACTCGTCCAGCAGCATTGTATTGCCTGCAAAATCCCGAACCTCCTTCCCTGCCGATATTTTGTAGATTTTACCCGTCTCAAGCGGAGAGGCAAGTATGACGGTGAAAACCCTCAGTAACGGGTCAGTGGCGAAAATTGAATCGACTATATTACCTTCAACCGTCAGGCATTTCTTAAATATATCAGGCATTGAGACGCTTTCAGGGAAGCTTATTGCAAGAGTAAATTCATCAGCCGGAAATACATTTCTAAAGCCCGTGAAGATGTTATCAGGATTTGAACGCGAGACAGAATTTTTTATGCCGGGCGTACCTCCCTTATCAGAAACAGATGCCTTCCAGTTTCCCTCCTGGAAGAAAGGATAGTTTTCATCTATCAATTCAAGTGACCATCCTCCTCCGTCCTTCAGTACATCGCCGTACCATTCGGAAGAGTACTCAACTCCATGAACAAGATTTAGTTCCTGGTCGGTTATATAGAGGAGTTTGCCTGCATCGGTGAGAGCTGGAAACGACTTAACGCCCATCGTTCTGCCAAAGACCCTGAAGAGGCTTGTATCCTGTATCTGGCAGACAATTACATAATCGCCGGGGAGGATTATCCTTTCAGGGAAATAACATTTGGTATTTCCGTCGGAAAGCATCCACCCCTTCAAGTTATATGGTATCAACGACCTGTTGTAAATCTCTATATATTCCTTCGCAGGAAGTGAAACAACAGGATTTGGATCAGCCATTATTTCGGTTATAATAACATCACCAGGTTGCGGACCTTTAATTTCAGATCCGGCTTTGGTTTTCTCAATCAGTGAAACATCACCCCTGAATCCGGGGTATTCCATATTCTGGCCCGATGCCAGGCAAGGCATCATCAAAGCCAGTAAAATAACTTTCTTCATGCAGCGAGACGAATGGAAAAAAGAGTTATTTTTGACCGCTTTTTATTAATATAAAATTAGTTAATTACATTAATTCTGACAAAAGAAAATGAAAGTTGCTGTTGTAGGGGCAACCGGAATGGTTGGCCGGACAATGATCAAAGTTCTTGAAGAAAGGAACTTTCCTGTAACACAATTAATTCCTGCTGCATCCGAGCGTTCGGTGGGAAAGGAAATTCTGTTCAACGGGAAACCTGTAAAGGTCGTCAGCGTTGCTGATGCGATTGCTGCAAAGCCTGTTTTTGCAATTTTTTCAGCCGGAGCTTCGACATCTAAAGACTGGGCTCCTGCTTTTGCTGAGAACGGAACTGTTGTAATAGACAACTCATCAGCATGGAGGATGGATAAGAATGTTCCGCTCGTGGTTCCCGAAATAAACAGCCATGTCATTAGGAAGGGTGACAGGATTATTGCAAATCCCAACTGCTCCACAATACAGATGGTAATGGCACTTGCTCCTCTCCACAGAAAATATAAGATAAAACGCCTGGTAATAGCTACTTATCAGTCAGTTACCGGAACCGGCGTCAAAGCCGTAAAACAGATGGAAAACGAAAGAGCCGGCATTCAGGGTGAAATGGCATACAAATACCAGATCGACATGAACTGCTTTCCTCATGGCGGTACTTTTCAGCCCGACGGGTATACTACAGAAGAGCAGAAGCTGATAGATGAAACCCGTAAAATACTTGAAGATCAGACAATAATGGTCACAGCAACTGTCGTAAGGATCCCGGTTGTTGGCGGTCATTCAGAAGCTGTGAACGTCGAATTTGAGAATGAGTTCGATATCGATGACGTCAGGTCGCTGATAAGCAGCTTCCCCGGAGTTGTGGTTTATGATAATCCCGATGAATTCAAATATCCGATGCCTATACTATCCCACAACAGGGATGAGGTCTTCGTCGGAAGGATAAGAAGGGATCTGTCAAGGGAGAAATGCCTCAACCTGTGGATCGTATCCGATAATATCCGCAAGGGAGCAGCAACAAATGCAATCCAGATAGCTGAATATATGGCCAATAAGAAGCTGTATTGAATCAGGACTTCTGGCTTTCTGAAGTTTATGCCTCCCGGTTTTGTTTACCCCTCTGGCCCCCCTGAAGGGGTGTTAAGAATTCCTTGCTTTTAGCCCCCATTCAGAGGGGTGGTTGGGGGGTAAAACTATAGCAAGACCCATTTATTCTGCCTTATACAAGAAATCATTATACGGATACCTTGTTATATGTATCTTTTTGACTTCCTCGTAAATAAGCCTTCTGAACTCATCAAGGTTTTCCCTTGTCTTTGCTGAAAAAAAAATGGTTTTTGAGTATTTATCTGTTGCCATCCATGTTTTTTTCAGGTCGTCGAGGGAATAATGTTCCCTTTGCACAGGTGTAAGGTCATCTTCCTCGCGCTCTACATATGTGAAAGCATCGATTTTATTGAATACCAGAATGACAGGTTTGTCGGCCGATCCCAGATCCCTTAGTGTTTCATCAACAACCTGTATCTGCTCCTCGAATCCGGGATGGGAAATATCCACAATATGAAGTAAAAGATCAGATTCCCTGACCTCATCAAGTGTCGATTTGAATGATTCCACTAGGTCGTGCGGCAGCTTCCGGATGAACCCGACAGTATCTGAAAGGAGAAAAGGCAGGTTGCCTATGACAACTTTCCTGACTATGGCATCGAGGGTCGCAAACAACTTATTCTCGGCAAAAAGATCCGATTTGCTGAGAAGGTTCATAATTGTCGATTTGCCGACATTCGTATAGCCGACCAGGGCTACCCTCACCATTTTACCGCGGTTCTTCCTCTGGATGGCCATCTGCATATCTATCTTCTTAAGTTGTTCCTTAAGAGCTGATATCCTGTCCTTTATTATCCTGCGGTCTGTCTCTATCTCTGTCTCACCCGGCCCCCTCAGTCCGATACCGCCCCTCTGACGTTCGAGGTGAGTCCACATCCTTGTAAGTCGTGGCAGAAGATATTGATATTGTGCAAGTTCAACCTGGGTTCTTGCATGTGAAGTTCTCGCTCTCCGGGCAAAGATATCGAGTATCAGGTTCGTTCTGTCGAGGACGCGGCAGCCCAGTTTGTTTTCAATATTCCTGATCTGTGAAGCTGAGAGTTCGTCATCAAATATTGCAATATTGATCCTGTTTTCAGAAACAAAGTCCGCTATCTCCTCAATTTTTCCTGAGCCGACGAATGTCTTCGGATCAGGTATGGGAAGCCTTTGTGTGAAAGAATTAACAGGTTCAGCGCCGGCAGTTTCTGCAAGAAATGAAAGTTCAGCCAGGTAATCCTTTGCCTGGTTTTCATCCTGTCCCTGACAGATCAATCCTATAAGAATAGCTTTTTCGCCTTTTTTGCCGGTTTCAATCATTAAATGACAGTTGCTGGTTGCCGGGTGCCGGTTGCTGGTTTAAACCATCAAACAGTATCCAGTAAAGCATTTTTTACCGGTGCAAATTTAATTAATAAATCGCTTGTTGCTTTGTATGGCTCCGTTTATGGCCTGCTTAAGTGCATCTGAACATCGAAGCACCATTTCCATATCCGACGGGAAAGGCAATGGCTTAACCTTTGTTTTTTCTATCTGTGCCTGACTCAATGCCTGGATATCACCAAGTGCCCGTGCCGAAACATGCTCAAATCCTGATTCAGCTCCAAGAGGATCCTTTTTGAGGATCTTCTCGGGACTGGCCTGAACAACTTCCACATCGCCCGATATCTGGCAAACCTTCGATTGTATAGTTTCGATAAGTGCACACTGGAGAGTTTTGTATTTTTTTGTCTTTATATCATTCCCGAGTGAGTCTTTCATCACATTACCTTTTTTATCAAGCTGATAGTTGAATCCGTCTTCAACTTCCTTTTTTACGACGGTATCCTTCTGCATTGTCTGGTCGGGACTGACTGCGATGTTTTTGATTATGACATTGACGTAATAGTCATAATTGATGTTTTTGTCAAGATCGCGTGTATGGTATTCGACCCATTCGCTGTTCAGTCTTGGAAGATCAAGAGCAAGAAGATCATCCTCGAAATCCCTGTCGAACTTTATAATCGACCTGTTGTCGAGAGTGACGAGTACCCTGCTCATACCAAGGTATTTTGCATCATCGATCTTTGCGTCGATGCCTTCATAGTTGCCTACATATTCCTTTGCCCTTACAAATTCGTAAAAAGCCTGCCTGTATGATTCCTTGATTTTGTTTTTCATAAGCTCGTTTCCATGGGCAAAATAGTAATCGGCCGATTTCCTTTTCGCTGCTACCATTTCAGGCATATAATCAACATATGGATATTCGAGTGTTCTTCCGTTGAACTCAAGCGGAGTTACTGTCCTGACATATGCCTGCCTGTCGCTCATGCGTTTGCTTATCAGATAGATCTCATCCCAGTTTGCAGGCCTGTCTTCCAGTTTGAGGAACCTTATCCTTTCATTGTCCTGCTCATTGAGTGTTTTATAAGACCTGTCGAGAATTGCAATCTGCTTTACATCGCGGGGATCCTTTCTAAGCTGGCGGACTGCTTTGTCGAGTGCAGCTTCGTAATTACCCTTCTCCAGCTGTTTTTTGGATGAACCGCATCCGGAGAGGATTAAAAGGATTATTGACAAGACAAAAATTATTCTTTTCATCATAATTTATTTTTGTTTTTAATGGTATGATGGAACCCGCAATTATATTTATACGTGTTTGTGTAAGCAATACATGCGGGTTTCATTGGTAATGTTTTTCGGGGTTATTTACAGTAAATGAATAGTTTGATTACGGTAAATAAAACTCGGTAACATGCCGATTATTATGTTTCAATATTGAAAAGTTAAAGGTATCTGGAATCTTACCCTTACAGGCTGTCCCCTCTGCAGTCCCGGCGACCATTTAGGTGAATCGGAAATAGCTTTTACAGCTTCCTCATCGAGAAGCGGATGTACACCTTTTAAAACAGTGACATTACTTACCGAGCCATCTTTTTCAACGATGAAGGTGAGAAAAACGGTACCCCGGATCTTGTTTTCAATTGCAGCAGCAGGATAGTTTGTCCTTTTTCCCACCCATTCACGGAATTTAGTGAGGTCTCCGCCTTTGAAAGTGGGCATCACTTCAACAAGGAAAAGAGGCTCTTCTGATCCGTCTCCACTGCCGCCTGGTATCAGGCTGTCGCCGAACCCTGAACCTGTACCGTCTGGAATAACATTTTCCTGTGAGGCAAGCGCAATGTCGGTAGCAACCTGAGCAGATTCAGAAGGGAGGACAGTATCAACCACTACAGGAGGGACATACTGGACTGTTTCAGGAACTTTAGAAGCCTCAGGAGGAGGTGGGGCAGGGGGTACATAAATCTGATCAGGTGGAGGTGTAAGATTTTCCATTCTCACAGAGACCGAATATCCTCCTCCGCCGGAAATGATACGATCTTCACGCGGCCGGGCAAGGAAAGGGATAATAACGGCAAGTATGCCAATTGATGCAGAAACTATAACGCCGCCGAAAAGGACCCTGTAATATTTTCTTCGCAGCTGGTAGGCTCCATATTCTCTGTTCCTGTGCTCAAATACAAGATCGTCGAAACTATTTATTTCAAACGGTTTGTCTGTGCTGTTATCGTCTGTGGCAATATTTTTGATTTCTTTTTTCACCTTTCAGAGCCAGAATTAAATCTGTTTTGATAACTCCGGCAATAATCAGACCAGTTTAAAAAGTCAGATTTGTCCTTTTTCAAATAAAATGCGAAGATATTAAAATAGTGTTTCTCATCAAAGTAAAGACGGCTCTGATGAAAGAGTGTTTCATAATTATCTTTTTTTTCTTACATTTGGGCAGTTTTCCGGGGGTTTAGCTCAGTTGGCTAGAGCGTTAGACTGGCAGTCTAAAGGTCAGGGGTTCGATTCCCCTAACCTCCACCAGTAAACAATGCATGTTAATGCAAAATCCTGTAAACTTAACATTTACAGGATTTTTTGTTTTGATCTCCAGCCTTCAGACCATCGAAGAAAAACATAATAATTGAAAGTGAGTTACTTCAATCCATTTGCGACTAAACCTTATGCGACAGATCAGAGAATTCAGGATCAGAGTAACACTATCTTGTATTGGAATTATAAATAATTATTTCGCCGGGGTAAGCACAATATTCCTGAATTCTATTGATCCATGGTCCCCCTGAAGAAGTATCGGACCCGGTTCTCCTTCATTGCTGTCAATTGCACCTCCTGTAATTCCGGGAATAATCTGGTCGTTTATAATCTTTTTTCCGTTTGCCTCAATTGTTACCCTTCTTCCTATAAGGGTTATATCGTATGTCTGCCATTCTCCCGGAGCCTTTGCCACATTCTCATTAGGCGTAAGGAAGCCATAAACTCCTCCCAGCAGCGTTGATGACGGCTCCTCTCCTTTGCAGTCAATGACCTGAACTTCATATCTTCCCCTGAGATAAACCCCGCTGTTGCTTCCTGGCTGCAGACAAAATTCAATGTGAAGCTTGAAATCGTTGAATTTATCTGTTGTCATAAGATTGGCACCTGATCCTGGGCTTTTCAGTATTCCATTGGCAGCTGTCCACTTATTGTCAGGGCCCATTGCTACCCAGCCGTCAAGATTCTTTCCATTGAAGAGGGTTACCGGAGCTCCCCATGTTGTCTCTCCGGTTCTTTTCAAAAGGGGTGCCCTCACACCAGTGAAGGGATACTTTTCCCCTGAACAACTGGTTATTGTACCGGAAAGTTCTTCATTAACCAGGGTTGCCTCAAAGAGCATATCATTGTTTCCCGATTCCCATTGTTTTGGTATCGAGAATGTTACCTTTCCGCCTTCATAATTAACTTTCGAAATTGGGCGCTCACTGCCTGCATCACCCACAAAATAACCGACAAGTGTACTCACACCCGAGAGTTTTACTTCAAGCCATGACGGAGCTTCTTTTCCATCCATATTTACTGTAAGATCCCAACGGCCAATTATAGGCGATTTAGGTTGGGCTGAAGCATTGTTGAAAGCACTGATCGCAAAAAAGAGTAAAAGAGCTGCAGATATTAACGGCCGGAAGGAATTCCTGCTTACTGATGAAAACAATAAAAAGCTTTTCATAATGTTTTGTATGATTAAATAGAATATTCAAAAGTAACTTTTTTCTGCAAAGAATCAGACTTAACTGAAATCTGACCTGAATTCTTTCCTGCCAATGTGAATTAAGAGTCAAAAATTAAAAATCAGGACTCTTACTGCTCTCAGTCCCACAAAATAACTTGCAGCAGTTCTTTTTGTTCTAAACTGATGCATGCTTGATTTTATCTCCCATTTACGCTATTTTTACATATCACTTAATCTTATCACAAAAACCGGCAAACATACCGGGATGAAAAGCGCCGGAAGGAGACAGAAAAATGGGATGTACTTTTTTTACCGGAATAGTCTTAGTTATACCAATTCTGCTTGTACGTTTCCTCCTTTTATCTGCTTTCGGAAAAGATGCCCTTAAACGGGCAGCATTCTTTCCCCCAACCGAGGGAATCGAAAAAGTTGCATACCTGATCAATATCCTGACCTCCCTGGCACTTCTTATTGTACCGTTCTTTTTAAAATTTGAATACCGCGGATATATTACAATTTTGGGGATTTGCTTCCTTATTCTGGCCTTTGTCCTTTATATTATTTCAATTATTCAATTTGCAAAACCAGATGGGTCCGGACCTAAGACTTCGGGATTATACAGTATTTCCAGAAATCCGATGTACGTGTCTTTCTTCTTTTATTTTGCAGCCTGCTGTATACTGACATATTCATTGATCCTTTTTTCAATACTGGCACTTTTTCAGGTTTCAGTTCATTTTTTAATAATCTCTGAAGAGAGATGGTGCCTTAACCAATTTGGCCAGCCATATATTGATTATAAAGAAAAAGTCAGACGATACATTTAATAACAGCCTCAAGCCTCAGCCTCATTTCTACTCTGATCCACTGCTTTTAATACTGCTTTTAATACGTTGATAAACAGTAATAGGCTCAACCCTCTTTTAATGACAGGGCTTTATCGTAAATCCGGCTTACCGCAAAGTGCCCAAAGCCGAGGAAGAGAATACGATGTTAAATTGCTGACATACATTTCTTTGCGCTCTTAACGAGCGAACTTTGCGCTTTGCGGTTAAAGGATTTCAGGTAATTATAAAATGATTCTGAATTACCCTTGCAATCTGAATCTGATTATTTTACAGTCTTGCCCCACCAGTCAGGATGAATAAGTATCTGTATCCTGTCGCCTGGTGAACATGAATCAAGAATTTTCAATATCCCTGCGAATCCAAGTGGATTATTCCATTTGCCGCCTGAATCGGAAATATAAATGTTATATGGAATTGAATACGCCTCATAATTGAAACCATATTCCTTAAGACTGTGTTTCCCAATGGGATATTTTCTTCCCATATATTCTACCGAATCACTTTTTGCATAATCAGAAAATACCTGAAAACAGGGTACAGTTTTTTTTGCTAAATCAGAACCATGAGACGCTGTTCCGCTGATTTTAATCCTGAGTGACCTGTAAAAATTCAGTTCTTTCCTGTTGAATAAAAAAGGATCCTGGTTATGCTGAATCATGACAGTTAATAAATCATTATGTATTCCTATTTCGGCACCAGTCTGGGAGATACCTTTTATAACATTTTCAATTCCCGGAGAATGTTCAAATCTGGAACCTATGAACTGACCGGAATACTCTGCAGTAGCAAGCAAAAAATAAGTTGAACGAAATCCGTACATCTTCTCTATCCTGGCCATTTCCAGTGCCTTGAACGGATTAAAGTCAACGTCATGCCTGAGCCCGACTATTACTTTGTTTTTATTGGTTGTTTTCCTCATCTCATTCAGAGGCATGACTTTAAATTTTGGGGATGACAGTTTTTCCATTAAAAGGACATAGTCATCCCATTTAAAAACAGCGTATGAATCATACCTGGCCCTTATTTTAGTTTCCATTACAGCTAAATCAACAGGGCTTTTTTTGGCAGGACCTTTGTAAACACCTGACGAGCTAAGGCTTGAAATGGCAAAAATGAAAATAATTATCCCCAGGGCTCTGACAATCCTGAATTTAATTTTGAGCGTATGCATAATTTATATTTCCAGGATTTCTTTATGAATGTTTTGTCTCATGGTCAATTACCCAGCAGTTGCATTATTTCATCAAGCTTTGGTGAAAGAATGATCTCGGTCCTTCTGTTTCTTGCCCTTCCATCGGCCGTATCATTACCTGCTTTAGGGAAGTACTCACCTTTTCCGGAAGCAGTCATACGGGTCGGGGCAATTTTATAACTGACTGTCAGCATCCTTACAATAGATGTAGCCCTGGCAACGCTGAGGTCCCAATTGTCTTTATACAGGCTGGTCTTAATTGGTACATTGTCTGTATGTCCTTCTACCAGTATGTCAATATCAGGATTTTTATCCAGGACATCAGCCAGTAGTTTCAGTGCTTCTTTCCCCTTGTCTTCTACTGCGGCGCTTCCGGATTTGAATAATAGCCGGTCACTCATTGAAACATATACTTTCCCGTTTATTATTTCGACTGACAGCTCATCAGGATTGAATCCCAGAAGAGCATTGTGAAGAATTGAATTGAGTCTTCTGGTAATCGAATCCTGTCTGGCAATAGTTGATCTGAGTTCATCAAGGACTTTCTCCCTTTCAGTGAGGAGCTTTTCCTTTTCGTTCAATTCATCTGATTTTGCCTTTAGCGCCCTGGTAAGCTGATCCGTTTGCGATAAGTTCTTATCAATCAGATCAGAATATTTATTACTGAGTTCTTCATTAATGGCTGAAAGTTCATTGACCCTGTTTGTAAGGTCTTTGCTTTCATTCTTAAGCTCATTGATATTTGTTTTTAATGAACCTATCTCTTTTTCCTTACTGGCAACTTCATAACATAAATAATCACGTTCCCTGACCGTTGCCTTGAGATTCTTACTCCATGTGATGGGCGTTTTAAGAGGTTTCGTTTCACCACACCTGTAAACCGGAGCACATGAGCTGAATACTACCGGTATTACCAGTATCAGTATTATTCCGACATTTAATTTCATATTTTTCAGGAATTAATCTAAAGCCCGCCGAATGACGTGCTTACAAAACAAAGTATAAAAAAGAATTTATCTTAGTCTGATACGGCAATTGCCGATATTTTTATTATTGCTGAAAATCTGGATTTTGTATTCTCCCGGCATCAACTTCTCCTTTGGAGTATATGTAAGTGTGACTCGTCTTGACTGTTCAAATTCTGCAGTTACAGGTGAAAGGCTTGCTGTCAGTCCGTTTGTATCTGGGGGAAACATCCACGAAAGAGCTCTGTCCTCGGGAGTAATTGTTGTCCCGGAAGGTGTGATAATTTTAAAACTTATGGCTTCTGAGAGATTTTGCGGGACTTCAAAATTTACGTTCAGCTTCTTAACCCTTCTTGCAAAAACTACAATTTTGTCCTTTTTGCCTCTTGATCCGTATGTCTGGAAATCATCACTGTCAAATGTGTCATTTATCCTGAGTTTCTCAAGAAGATCAGATGTCTGTGCCTCCAGTGATGTAAGCTTTTTCTGAAGGTCTCCATTCTGTGCCATCAGATTGTCGTAGTTTGATTTCAGACTTGAATATTCCTTTTCAAATTCGGCTTTCTGCTTATTAAATTCCTCTTCATAAGCCTTGCTCTTTCTTGCATACTGCCCCGATAAAGATTTCATCCTTTTCTCCGCATCCGAAAGCTTGGTTTCAGTTTCAGTCAGCAATTTTGATGTTGCATTGCTTTGCTCCCTTAAACCTGCGATTTCGCTTTGTAATTTATCAAGTTCGCTTTGTATAGCTGTTTTCTCGCTCAAAAGCCTTTCAGTCACAAGCTTTTCAGAATTAAGATTTTGTTTGTTTTTATTGTTGCGGACAAGAGCATAGACAAAACCCAATAATAGTAGTATTAATATTACTACTCCGATTCTTAAAATTGTATTCCGGCTATTGTCTTCCATTTGTTTAAATATTAAGTTCTTAACACTAACAGAGCTAAAAAGCAATATATGCACAAGAAATTATACTTCTGATTAGAAAAAGGTTAGAAAAGGATTAGAAAGTCATTAAAGAAGCCTGCGGCGAAAAAATATTTTAATTATGACGACATCAATTTCCGAGAGCTTGCATAAGACTGCCCTTCATTTCCTTCAATGATCCTGAATCAGGAGAACGTTTCTCAAAAGGTAGGTCAATCTGTCTGTTAAGAAGGATCTTTGCAGGTGGTCGGCTCAAAACAATAACATCACTGCCAAGCAGAAGCGCTTCATCAACATTATGAGTAACAAAAATTACTGTCCTTTTATCAGCCTGCCAAATTTTCGAAAAAATCCTGATAAGATTAAGTTTCAGTTTAATATCCAGGCCTTTAAGTGGTTCGTCCATCAGAATTACTTCGGAAGGATACGCAAAGGCCCTGGCTATTGAAACCCGCTGTCGCATGCCTCCGCTAAGCTTTGAGGGATAATAACCTGCAAAATCATCAAGCTCCATCAGCCTGATAAGTTGCCCTGTGACTTTATGACGCTGCTCTTCAGGTATATCCCTGTTTAAGACAAATTCAATGTTTTCCTCAACGGTTTTCCACGGAAGAAGTCTTGGATCCTGGAAAATATATGAGATTGATTTTTCATTAAAGCCTGAAATCTGGCCGCTGTCGGGTTTAATTATGCCGCCCATAATATTCAGCAAAGTCGTTTTGCCGCAGCCTGAAGGACCAAGTATACAGGTGATTGTGCCTTCGTGAAATGCCATGCTGAAGTCACTGAACAGTGCGATATCGCCAAAACTCTTATTCAGTCCTTTGATTTCCAGACTCATAATCATGACCTCCATATTATGAATTTGCCTTCAGCCCAGCGGATTGCTTTTTCAAAAATATAACTTATGAGCACCGCGATAATCGTCCAGGCTATTACT
>Ga0172375_10004328_pt1 | contig 21027 bp, 14 predicted proteins | sample LakKiv1m_FD_114537 | JGI IMG/M metagenome (GOLD analysis project Ga0172375, IMG submission 114537) | Freshwater microbial communities from Kabuno Bay, South-Kivu, Congo - kab_092012_11.1m | ecosystem: Environmental > Aquatic > Freshwater > Lake | place: Democratic Republic of the Congo...
CTAATTTTATTTCCGTATTTTTACTCATGTTGTTTAGTTTGCTGTGCAAAACAAACTTACAACATTGGGGGGAACCCTCAGGGGTTCACCCCCTCTCATAAAAAGTTAGTCGGTCAGTAGTGAAATCTTATCTTTACATGTATAATATGTTGGCCGATGATAAATATTTTTTCCTTCATCAAAAAGGATGTGTCTTCTTATTTCATGATGATTTTTCTTTTGTCTATTTTCCATGGTATGATATCCAGAGGTCAAACAGATACTTATACGATTAAGAGATATACAATTGAACATGGACTACCTTGCGATTTTGTGATTTCCATTTCCAAAGACCAGCTGGGTTTTTTATGGGCGGCCACAAAAGATGGGCTTGCTCGTTTTGACGGGTATGAGTTCAAGAATTTTTATCATAATGTTACTGACTCTACTTCACTTGCTTCATTTGATCTGATAACTGTTCTCGTCGACAAAAATGATTATGTATGGGTGCATGGACCCATGTCGCTTTCTCGGTTTATCCGATCATCCGAAACATTTCGTCAATATTTTTTTTCACCCAATGATTCGTTATCATCAAGAAAAATCCTGTGTGCTGCTCTTGATAGAGATTCGGTTTTATGGATTGTTGGAGATACCGGTTTTGAAAAGTATGATCTAGCAACAGATCAGTTTGTTCATTATAATCTGTTATATCAAAGCGCTAAATTGACGGAAAAGCCATTCTCATACCTTGTATTCGATTCCCATAATGCTATCTGGTTATTGAATGAAACGGATATGACTATCTACTATGGGCATATTAATGAGACAGAGTCAGAAAGAAGTATATCCATTGAGAAAACATTTTTGTTTCCGTGTATCACTCGTTTCATTTATCCTTGCTATCAGCCGGCATTGAAAACAGATTTGGATGGTAATATCTGGATGGCTACATCCAATGGATTGTACCGATTTGACACAGCCACTTTTTCCTTACATCGGGTGACAAATGAAGAGATGCGTGGTGAGCCGGAATTTTCTACACCTATAGTATGGTCAGAAGTGGACAAGGGAATATTTATTTACACCTCTGATACGGTTTTATCGATTTTGTGTTCAACGATGAAGGTTGGAACAGGAATATTTGTGGACCAGGATATCGTTTGGTTCAGCGGCATTGATGGAAATACCATGGGAATTGGGATGATGCAAGTGGCACTGACGCATGGAAAATTTGATCATTTGCTATTTCCACATCCAGCCGACAAATCGTGCATGGCTATAACCGGTTTAACCATGGATCCAAATGGTATTCTTTGGGCCGGAGTGAGAAATGAACCGTTTTTATTGCGGATTTCTCCCGACAACCGGTGGATCAGGTGTAATTATAGTGATCCGGTATATCTTCAAAAAGGAAATCATCCAAGGACTTTGACATTAATCAATAACAGAATATGGGTTGGTTATTTATTCAATTATTGTTATTTATTTGATTATACCAAACCGGTTGTAGAACTAAACTATGTGAGGAATGAACAGATCTTCTCCAACAGGATATTGCCGCCCCAACAGAGTTATCGGTTAATCCATGAGGATAATCAGGGCAAAGTCTATATTGGTGGAGATAATACATTGTTTTCTTTTCATCCGGACGATGATCAGTTGGATTTTTTTCATTTGGGTAACGGCGGATTATATTCTTTTTTGCAGGACCATGATTCGACCATTTGGATTGGTACCCTGGATTCTATTTACCGATTTGATATTCAAACAAATGAAAGAGAAAAAATACCCCTGACAACGTATAAATATAACATTGAATCCATTGTTGAGGGAGATACCGAAACGTTATGGATGGCAATTATGGGGGGAGGAATAGGAAGGTTTGAGAAGAAAACGCACAAATTGACATTGTTTGGCAAAAGGGAGGGGCTGATCAATAACTACACATTTGATATTCTGAAAGATCAGCGAGGACTGTTGTGGGTTAGCCATAACAAGGGCATCTCGGTGTTCAATCCGCAAACATGCCGGTTCCGGAATTTTGGAACCGATGATGGATTGATGATTGAAGAGTTCAATGCAGATGCCGCATGCATGACCGCTGACGGGAAAATGGTATTTGGAGGGATGGGTGGTATCGTTTCGTTTTATCCCGATAGTGTTCTTACATCCACCTATAAATACGAGGATGTCCCGCTGATGATAACCGGGTTCACGGCCATTGCTGATTCTATTCATGTTATTCATGATATTTACAGGCAGGAATCCGTAACTCTTCCCAAGGGGACCAGGCATGTGTCGTTAACCTTTGCCTGTATAGATTTTCGTCATGCCAGAAAAATTCAATACCGATACCGGATCGAGGGGGTAACCAGGGACTGGGTTTTTTGTGATAACCGGCAACGGTCGGTCAGATTGGCCGGCCTATTACCTGGAACATATGTGTTTGAACTTCAGGCGACCGACGTTAACGGGGAGTGGACCAGAAACAAGGTGCTCGCGATCGACATACCACCATTTTTGTACCAGACTTCCGGATTCAGGATTGGTGTTGTTTTGTTTGGGGTGTGTATCATTTATATACTACTGGCAATGTGGAGAAAACAAACCAGACTTACTCTGCAACGAAAAATGGTTCAATACCGCCTCGACTCTTTGCGCAATCAGCTCAATCCTCATTTCTTATTCAATTCGCTCAATTCGATCAATTATTTTATCTCTACCCATGATCAGATTTCTGCAAACCAATTTATTTCAGGATTTTCACGCCTGATGAGGGCAATCCTGAACAACTCTGAAGCTGAATACATTCCATTGGAAAAAGAGCTGGAAGCCCTTCAGGATTACTGCAAACTGGAGCATCTTCGGTTCGGGGATAAATTTGATTATTCTCTCCTTGTGGATGAGCAGATACAGATTGATGAGATAGAGGTAACACCCACGATGATACAACCGTTTGTGGAAAATGCCATCTGGCACGGAGTACGTTACCTGGAGGGGAAGAAAGGGTTGGTGACTATTGAATTTAGACCGGGATCGGTAACTCATATTTGTTGTTTGATCACTGATAACGGAATTGGGCGAAAAGCCTCTTCGAAACGAAAAACAGATGAACAGCGAAAGAAACGGTCGAAGGGGATGGCGATTATCCGTGAACGGCTTGAAATGATCAATGCCATCAGGAAACTTGCATGTACTATAACGGTGAAGGACCTTTATCCTGAAAGAGTTGAAACGGGAACATGCGTAACCATTGACATTCCAATTAAATTAATCTCATATGATAAGGACGTTAATCATTGATGATGAAATGCCATCAAGGCAAACACTCCGGAATTATCTCCGGGATTATTGTCCGATGGTTGAGGTTGCAGGAGAGGCTGATTCCATGAAATCGGCGCTGGAAGCCATCCGCTTGCTTTCACCGGACCTGTTGTTTTTAGATGTGGAAATGCCAAATGGTAACGGATTTGATCTGCTAAGAAGTCTGAACCGCATCGCCTTTAAGATTATTTTCGTTACAGCCCATTCCGATTACGCGGTACGGGCGTTTCGGTTTTTTGCTACCGATTACCTGTTAAAACCGGTTGATATTCTGCAATTGAAAGAGGCAGTGGAAAAAGCGGCGATGGAGATAGAAAAGGAGATCCAACACAGAAACCTGGATGAACTGATAAAGTATATAAATCAAAAGGGAACTGACATCAATCATATTGTGATTCCTGATAAGAAAGGCTTCACAGTGATTGATTTACAGCATATTATTTATTGTGAAGCGGATGGGTACTGTACTCATTTTTATTTGACTGATGGTCGGCGAATTACCAGTTCCAAAAACCTGAAAATTTATGATGGGTTGCTTTCCGAAAAGGGCTTTCAGCGAGTCCACAACTCCTTTATGGCCAATCTTCGTCATGTTAATTCATTTGACCACGAGGGGATTATAACACTTGTTGGCAAAATTTCTATTCCCCTGGGGAATGCCTATAAAAAGAGGTTTATTGAACGAATAGGCGTAATAAGGTAAATATTCAATATAAACATATTCATTGCTTATTGGCTGTAAAACCCGATTTATTGGTTTAAAGCGGATAATAGCCATCAGATGGTTAATATTACGCATTACTAATCATTTATGCTTTTTATTCGCTTTTTTTCAATATTGGCTCTTCTGGGTGGATTTTTGCAATTCACTGCCCGGACACAGATTGCTGAGAATTTTTACAAGAAAGGGAATTGGGACTTTGATAATGAAAATTATGCTGAAGCAATTATATCCTATTCTAATGCAATATCTTCGGTAACAAATGATGATAATGAAGGTTTAGCAAACATTTATTTCAACAGAGGTTTAGCATATTATTATTCCGGAAAATACACAGATGCAATTCGTGATTATTCAATTGTTATAAGATCAGAACTCCTGACCTCACGCAGTCTTATTTGGCGGTAATTTCAAAAATCATTTTTAAATTGGTACCAGGGAAGATGGTTTCCGTCTGGTTCAATAGTTTGGTCAATTCAGCGGCAGCGTGATTGTATCTTGCAGCTGCTAACGAATGCAAGGTAACGGTCAGAGTGTTCATTCCATAATCCGGATTCAGATCAGCGTTTGATTTAATGATTTGTTTAACCACCATTCTCTTTTCATTTTCTGCCTTTGAGAGATATGGAGCAATCCATTGGGCCACCGATGATTCAGCCCGGTAACAAATCATTTTTATCACATTCATCAGCAACTTGCTTTCGGTTTTGAGTTTGTTGTACCTTTCTTGCTTGGGCATCTGACAGACTTTCAGCCGGGGTTTTATTCTGGAACGTTGGTTTAGGAGTTCCATCTGCTGCTGTTTGAAAAAGTCGATCTTTTCTTTATATTCCATTTGTTTATTGGTTATAAGCGGTAAACTGTCCAGAGGCTGGTCTATGGCTAATTGGATCAGAGGAAAGAACCGGGCTTCAAGTCGTTGGATTTTTTCTCTCAACTTTTTTAATTGATGGGTCAACTTGCGGTACTGTGGATTTACGATTTCTTTTTCTGGATCAACCGATTCTATCCCGAAAGACACCATTTTGTCAAAATCATAATCTTCAATCAGATAACGGAAGAAGTTTTCCTGGCTCCAACGGCCAAACATGCGTCCTGCAATAAAGTCTGGTTCTAAGGTGGGATGGGTTGTAATGATAGATGTTTGATGCCCTGTTTCCCCATGACGCCTGATCTCTCGGAACCAGTACCCGCCCAGGAGGGTCCCATGCTCGCACAATTGCATGTTAACGGTTTGTTGTAACACAGAAACAGCAAAGCTTTTAAAGCATTCCTCAGACCACTTGTCCTTGACATTTTTGCGATAGGTAATAATGGCTATTTGGTACGTTTCCCATAATCGTCTGAAGAATGCCGGTTCATACGCTTCACGGTCAAAAACAAAGGTGCATACCGGTGTATTATCGCCTTGTTTCGGCTGAAGGGACAACAGGTTTGTTTTTTGAAGCTCAGGGATGATTTGATGTTCGATAACCGTTTGCAGCTTCTCGGTGAGTTCTCCCATGACCATCATAACGGGCAGCCCCCGGGCATCGTTGACCCAATATTCTGTGGTGGCGCTCAAGCAAAGCTTTTGCCTGGAAACATATTTTACCGGAAGATTGGCTTTCCCCCCATAATAAATCCGTACATGTCCGTCGATGTATAAAAATTCAGCATCCTGCGATGAATCACCACTGTACCATGAATCAACCAGAATGGTGTTCAGATGGGTCGCCTGCTGTTGACGGGTGAGCAAATCAATTTTGCGGCGTAAACATTTTACCTCAGGAACCCGGTCCAATCCGATAATCCTTCCAAGTTCCCCGGGTTTGCATTGTTTGAGTTGTTCCGGATTCTTTATTCGTAATAGAGCCATGAAAGCCAGGGTCAAGACAATGGATTCCAAGCTGTAGTAAAATTTTAATGGCCAGTTATAAACTTCTTTGGTTTTTAATAAACCTTGGGCCAATAACGCCGGTAATAAAAACAATACTCCGCCGCCACTGAGAGATTCGCCTTCCTCAAATTGAACCACACCAGAGCTACCATAGCCAAGGGAACAGGCGATGCGTTCTTCCAACCGTGTAGTGGCCATGCCAAGAATGGATTCCTGGTCTTGCTGGTTTCTTTGGTTGGGGGTAATCCCTTCTGACGCTGGAGTGACAGCTAAACTCTTTTTTTTAAATAGCCTTGCTTAATGCCATAGCGAATGGCAGACTCTCTGACCCCTTCTTCTTTCGCTATACTGTAATTACTTTGGCCCTTGTCCAATTTGGCTTGGATCCTCTCCCGCTTGCCTCCAACAATCTTATACGCTTTCCCATGACGAGCATCCGGCCCAAAAAATCCAGCCTCGCCTTTGGTCTCAAACTTCTTTAACGCCCGGCTTACACTGTCTTCACTAACCCCAAAGGCACGCTCAATATCAACATTACGGCACAAACCCTGATGGATAAAATTGCTGGTGATATACCGGAAGGCATCTCGGTCATCCCTGGAATGTGAATAGACGGGTAAACCATTGATCAAATATTGAACAAGCCCGTCTCGTTCATATACTCCCACGTTGGCGTTTATCAGCGTCGTATCGCGTGGGAAAATCGGTAATAATAATTGCATGGAGGCAAATTTACCGCTTTTCCTGTTTGCGCTAATGTGCTGGGAAATACTTATTTTTGGTCGACGAGGTCAGGAGTTCTGAAGATTGGATTCTAATTATTATAGTGCGTACCTGAATCGGGGAATAGCATTTAAACAGATAAACAGATTCGATGAATCCACTGAGGATTACTCTCGGGCTATTCAAATAGATTCATTAAATCCCGAAGCGTATAATAATCTTGGCACCATATTGAAAATTCAGGGGAAAACAGACGATGCAATTCGGTGTTATTTGATTTCCATTGAATTAAATCCTACGGATATCTATGCTTGTTATAATCTTGGGATTCTTTATGATGATCAACAAAGGTATAACGAAGCAATCCAGTATTACACAATCACCATTGATAGACAACCAGATTTTACAGAAGGTTATAATAATAGAGGATGCGCATTCAAAAATCTGAAAGAATATGATAATGCCATAGTTGATTTTACAACAGCGCTTCAAATTTCTCCAGCGAATCAGCAGATTTTAATCAACAGGGGAAATACTTTTTATTCTCAAGGCAATTTTAAAGCTGCAATAAGCGATTACATCATCGCTCTGGATTACAACCCTGGATTTGTCCTTAAAAATATATGCAGAGGGTGTGGCGATACGGTAAATACTACCTATGACAGTGCGATTGCCTTCCTTAATTGCTGTTTTCTAAATGATTCATCCATTTCACCCGCTTACTATATGAGAGGATTAGCAAACTTTTACTCTGGAAATTATGAACATGCTATTTCAGATCTCGAGCACTGCTTTTCACGATCACAGGATGTAAACGAAAAAGGAAGATGCTTATATGTTGATTGTGTTATCCGGATTCTTTCCGACAGCAAGTATAGTATCCAAAAGAAAAATCTCAAGGAGATAATTCGCAAAAATATCCAAACGATTCAATTCATTGAGAGAATATTACCGGTAATACTGTCAGAGATTTCCGATGTCAATGTGTTAAAAGAAGTAGTCAGATTCTCAAAAAGACTATCAAATTCACTTGTAACTAATTCTACTTTAACAGATTAAAAACAGAGAAAAATATTGTTAAATATTTGTATAACAAAGGTATATATACTATCTTTACAGCACGATCGAGAAACAAACAAAAAGAGCATTAAATTGTTTAATTCAAGTTAAAAAACGGAATGGATATGGAGAAACACTTCGCCCGATTGTAGGGCGATTAGATTCTCATCTATCTGAATATGAACAGTTTTTCAAGAACAAAACAAAGCGTTTTTTCGATAAGGCACAGATTTATTGTCAAGGAATTTTCATGAGTGAACTTAGTAACATCGAAAGGATAAGCGAAGAGATGTTTGCCGACTATCATCAAATGCAACATTTCATTACCGAATCGAATTGGGATTACAGGGCATTGATGGACCAAATATCGAGAGACGTGAGCAAGTTTCTTCCAAAAAGAAAGTTAACGGGATTGATTATTGACGAAAGCGGATGGGAAAAGAAAGGTGATAAAAGTGTAGGGGTAAGCCCGCAATATTGTGGGAATGCTGGTAAAATATGCAATTCCCAGGTTGCTGTTTTTGGGGCATTAAGCAATGGTGATTTTGCTTCTATGGTAGATGCACGGTTGTTTTTGCCCGAATCGTGGAGCAAAGATCAATCTCGTTGCCAGGAGGCTGGCATCCCAGAGAAGGATAGAAATTTCAAGCCAAAATGGGAAATCGCAATTGATATTATCAAGCACCAAAAGGAATTGGGTGTTGATTTTGATTACGTTGGCGGTGACGGTTATTACGGGAACAGCGTAGAACTTGCAGAAGCCATTAACGACATGGGTTATGTATATATGCTTGACATACATTCCAATTTAACTGTCTATCTGGACGAATGCGAAATCGGTATTCCACCCTATAGTGGCAAAGGCCGCAAACCGGTCAAAGAACAACCCCTGGCAGAAGGAATCAATGCAACCATTTATATGGCAGGGCTTACCGGTAAAGATTGGCAGCGTATAGATGTACGCAACACCGCAAAAGGAAAGTTGTTTGCTGATTATCATTTTCGTACAGTATACATTTGGAACAAGAAAAGCAATCGTATGTTGCAACGCTTGCTGGTAATACGCCGAAACAAAACGAACAAAGGCGATTACGAATACAAATACTCTTTCACCAATGCCAATTTGGAACAGTATACAAAGAAAGGTATTGCCTACATGCAGGCCCAACGTTTCTTTGTGGAAAATTGTATCAAGGAAAACAAACAAATCCTGGGCATGGACAAATACCAAACGCGCAAGTGGTTGGCATGGTATCATCAGATAGCCCTGAATTTTTTACTGTCAACTTTTATATTGAAAGAGAAGCTGTTATGTTTTGACAATATCCCATTGATGTCTGCCCGTGATATTAAACGGTGGATTGTTTTCAAACTATACCGACAGATGTCGGAAGATGATATAATTGACCAAATGTTTGAACGGCATTGCCGACGGCAATACGATATTAACTCAGCCTATGATAAACAAAATGCAATCTGTTAAAGTAGAACTAATTAAATATCAAAATCCATGAAAAAAATCATTCCATTAATCGTAACAGTGTTTGTTTTCTTTTCAATTTCGCAAGGGCAGGAGGTTGAACTGGAAAAAACATATGACATCCCAGGAAAAGCCGACATTGGCGATAACCCTCATGTGGGCTATAACGATGCATCAGGAAATTTTGATTATACATTCATTTTAAAAGCAAAATCAGATCGGATCAATATTGAAAATTATCAATTCGACAAGGATTTTAATCTGGTGAATTCCATACAGGAAGAACTGGATATTTCGGCTGCAAAAGCAAAATATCCCTGGTGGAATTATGAGGGCGATAAATTGACAAAAACTTCAATATCTGTCGATGAAGATGATAATCTAGTGCTTAGGACAATGAATTTTGAATATACGTATAATTGGAAGAAACTTCAATATACCATCAAGCCGTCTCTTCAGGATAAATTGAAATTGAAAAACGTTGATGGTTCCAGCTATTTTCACTATCGCAACTGGACATCAGAGGATGATCCTGACAATCTCTATATCCTTTGCGGGATAAAAAGCAAATCGGATCAGCTTGAGTATTGTAAAAATTTTCACCTCCTTCTATTGAATAAAACGCTTGAAGTTGTTAAAGATATAGAGATTAGGTTTACGTACCCTCAAGATGTCGTCTACCCCAGGTTTATGGATGATAAATCGGAACAAAGAGTGAATGAATTTGATAATTCGATTATTCTTGTTTTTGCCCCAAAAAATGAAGGGTCCAAAGCATCTGATCCTCAAAAAACCAATTACACCTATGTATCGGTAAACGATAAATTGGAAATTGTGGATCGTTTGTCCTTTCTTTCCCCTTCTTCTTTTTGGAGTATTGAGGATAATATTCAAAGCGAACAATCTAACGCAGTTTTTCTTTTCGGAGCTTCTTTAAACGTGAAGGATAAATATTTTGACCAATTGAAAGATACGAAAACTTTTGATGGGGTGGAGGTCATGAAAGTTGAGGATCATAAGGTCACCTGGGTAAATGAATACTCTATCGATGAAATGGAAAATAAGGTTGTTATGGCGCCTTCACAGAAAAAAGGGGATCCTTATGATGGTAAAAGAATTTTCATTTCGAATTATATGTTGACAGATAATGGGAAGCTATTGTTTGTCGGTCAACAGTTTTTTTATGATGCCATGACAGCCATTAACGAAGGCCGGAAAAAGGTCAAGTATGCCGATTGTTTTGGTATTGCAATCGATAATGACGGCCAGTTGATCGGTCAATATCTCTATGACATGAAAGGATTCATGGGTGGCCAGGATTTTTCAATTTTTCAGTTTCTGTTCCCAGGAAAAAATCCTGATAATGCCTATTGGATGTTAATACAGCCTGTTTATTGGGATTGGTCTTCATTCCTTGGGGGAGGATATTATACCAAACGGCCTGTTAAACCCGGGGCGCTTGGCATGGGAAGCATCGGAAGCGGCTTTTCAAAAATCAACTGCGATTTGATTTCCTCAAATTTCGGAAAAATTGATTTAAACGCTAATTCGTTGACCGATTTTACCAATTATCAGGTTAACAAGGAAAAGAAAAAATCCTATATCCTGAGCACAAACCCTCCCTTTATGTACACTGACGATAATAAACTGATTTTATTTGGAACACAATCAATTTCTGGAGGGAAACGACTTTGGTTTCTCCGGTTGAGGCTGGATTAGTACCTTAAAATTGTTACTTTCATGATTACATCAATCCCCGTTGAAAAAGTCGATAGAAATAGTGTATTTTTTGGTTACCTCATACTTGGACTTCCATCAGGAAAATCCTTAACAGTATGGTTTCAACGTTTATATTTGATTAGTCTGTGGTTTAATCAAACGCATCAAGCATGAGTTCATAAAATATGCAAAATATAGAATATCAAAAAATAAATAAAAAATTAAACAAAAAAATCAGAAATTATGAGAACACATATTTTGGGTTTTTTCTCGCTATTTTTATTATCGACCTCATTTGCAAATACTATTATTGTTGATAAAAATGGTGCGGGACAGTATACAAAAATCCAGGATGCAATTTATGCAGCAAACACAAATGATACAATTGTTATTTGGCCTGGCGATTATGTTGAACAGATTACTTTAAATAAAGAAATTGTTGTTATGGGATCTGGATATGAAAGTACAATTATTCGTGGAAATTATTTGTCCACGATCATTATGAGTGCTGGAAAATTATTGTGGGTACAAGTATCGTCTACAGGGAGTGTCGGCATTGAGATGAGTGGAGGTTTGGTTTCGAATTGTATAATTACCGGATGTCCATATTCAGGTATACGGGCAATATCCGGAGTTTCGGCAGTCATGAATTGTATATTGATGAATAACGGACAGCATGGTGTTTCGGGAACAGGTGGAACGACAATAAATGTTTCAAATTGTATTGGTTTAGGTTCTGCTAACTATGCTTTTAATGGATGGGGGACAACCTTAAATTTATCATATTCAAACGGTAGCTTCTATGATACTGGGGGAAACCAAGGGTGTATTAATTTAGATCCACTTTTCTATTCTGCAACCAATTATCATATTTCCCAGGGGTCTCCGAGTTGGGATACTGGAAATCCGGCATTAAATGATCCGGATGGCACGAGGTCAGATATGGGCTATTTTGGTGGACCTGATTGCCCAATTTATCCTGTTGTTTATGAAATTTTTATTCAACCAAATGGGGGACTTATAAATCTCCAGGCAAAGGGAAGAGCAAATTATTGAATCTCTCATTATTAAACATTACACATGAAAAGGATTATTATTATATATGCATTGTTGGTTTTTGTATTGATGGTACATGCACAATATCCAAGAAATCAGACCATTCAAGCCGCTGAGTATTTTTTTTCTACTGATCCCGGATCTGGTAATGGTATTCCGATCTCCATTGTGACAGGGCAATCCGATATTACGATAAATCTTACAGATTTAAATGTTTCGTTGGGAGAAAATATTTATATCAGATTTAAAAGTTCCAATGGCTTCTGGAGTTCGCCAAGATCAATACGAAGAGATGTTTATTTCCCGAACCGGGGAGCAGCTATTGCTCAAGGGGAGTACTTTATAAATAACGATCCTGGATTAGGAAATGCAATCCCGATCACATTTGCAAGTGGAGTGGCCTTTTTAGGGGATCTCAATCTTCATCAGGGGGATAAAGTATATTTCAGGATCAGGGATTCTTTTATCCGATGGAGTCCGGCACGATGCATATCATATCATTTTGAAGATATGAGACAAGCAACATATAGAATTAAATTGGCATCGACTGGAAATTATACAAACCCCAGCAATCTGGTTGTTATACCCTCTCCAGATAGCACTTGTGGTTATTCTATTTTAGAAAACGCGATCTCGTGGCATGATAATGATTCGATTTTTATTCAGTATCAAGGTTATAACGGATTTTTAAGTAATTGGAGAAGAGGTGTTGTTGCAAAAGCATGTAACGATCAGACTATTTGTTCAGGTAATTTTGCGACTTTGACAGCAACAGGCGGTTCTTCATACCAATGGAGCAATGGAATGAGTGGCTCATCAATAACGATTAACCCTTTAGTAACAACTATTTTTGGAGTAATGGTTACGGATGGAATGGGAGCATCATCAATAGATTCAGTCACAATATTTGTAAACCCAAGCCCTGAAATTCCTGTCATAACTGTAGAACACGATTCAATTCTAACATCCAATGTCCAAACTGGCAATCAGTGGTACTTAAATAATGCCCCTATTTATGGTGCAACTCAACAAAATTTTACAGCAAAAATTTCGGGTTCTTACTTTGTCAGAGTTACAAATCAATACAATTGTTATTCTGAGTCAGCGACTCAAATAGTTATTTTTCAAAGTTCGAAAGAAAATACTTTAGAAGGAATGCTTGCAATCTTTCCCAATCCGACTGACGGTTTGGTCCAAATCAAATCAGATCATTTACTTGCGGGTTCTTACCAAGTTTTTCTCTATGACAATTTAGGAAAAGCAGTCTTAACAACCGTTGTCATATTACTGGGAATAGCAGAAAACATTCGACTTGATATTGGTTCACTACCAAATGGACTTTATCTTCTCAGAATCGCAAACTCAGGGAAAAATTGGACCACAAAAATTTCTAAATCAAAAATGTAATAAGCATATAGTATGTTCCAAAAGAGTATATAGCATTGAGAACGTTCCTTTTACTTGTGGGAATCTTTATTTCCTTCTGCTGTCGCGGACAGGTTGAAAAGATTTATTTTGCGAAAGGTAACGGTAATAACAGAGATATATACCGGATAAATCCGGATGGATCCGGTCTTGAACCAATCATCATGTGGCCCGGAAGCGAGGAAAGATTTCCACAAATTTCTCCGGACGGAACAAAACTGGCATTTGAATCGAATATTTCCGGTGTTTTTCAGCTTTGGGTCTCTGAAACGGATGGTTCCGGAGCTTATCAGATAACCAATGTTGTTTTGGGAACCTGTTGGGATTTTTCCTGGTACCCCGATAGTCAGCATTTTACGTTTGATGAGGCAACTGCTTCAACAGACGCTCGGGTATGCAGAATTGGGATTGATGGTACAGGAGTTCAGGTGTTGGTTGATCATCCGGGTTCATGCAATTACGATATTTTGGGCCAGATCAACCCTATTGATACTGTTCATCTGGTTTACCAGAATGATCATTGCTGGGGGCCACATGCCAATGTTTTCAACCTTAATCTCGAAACAAATACAGAAATTCTGATTTTGGATGGTATGACGGTGAATGCTCCCCATGGCCATTATCGATGGCATCCTGATGGTTCGAAAATGGTGTTCATGTTGGGGAAAGGAGGTTTATGCGATAATTTTGATATATGCATAATGAATGGTGATGGATCAAACCGTCATACAATTACACATGTGACCGGTCCTGATGGCTATTATCACATGGATTGGTCGCCTGATGCCACTCAGATTGTGTCCAGTTATTTTACCTCCTACTGCGATGATCCACATTTTCTTGTCATCATGGATACCAATGGGGGCAATATTGCAGAGATTTATAATGATCCAATTGAAACTGTTTATCATCCTTGCTGGGCCATTGTGAGTGAAGATACCTGCCAGGTTGCAGATACCCTCTCCGTGTCTATTGTGGTATCTTCCAATCCCGTTTGCAAAGGAGATACCGTTTGTTTTACTTCAATCGTTGAACATGCAGGAGAAGAGCCGTCGTTTCAATGGAGTGTAAAAGGAAACTTGTCTGATGCTCTTGTTGCCTGGTATCCCTTTGACGGAAATGCACTTGACCGGAGTGGTAATCAGCTTCATGGTACAGTGAATGGAGCCACTCTTGTCACTGACCGGTTTGGGTATCAGGAAAGTGCGTATCATTTCAATGGGATCAGTGATAATATTCTGGTGGCAGATGATTCGTTGATCAGGTTTGACAGTAGTTTTACCATTTCTTTATGGATTATGATGGATAGCCCATATGTTACAAACACGAATGTTTCTCCATTGGCCAAACCAATGGGAACGGAATGGAAAAATTCTTACGTGATCTATTCAGGGTGCTGGGGAGGCGGAGATACACTTACAAATGTGGGATACTACAGCAGTGTTGCCGGCGAGGATATTTATTCGGTTTTTTCATTGCAACAAAACACATGGCACCATTTAGCCTGGATTATGGACAGGACCTGGGATACCGGTTATGTTTATATCGACGGAACTTTAACGGGAAAGAAATCCGTATCGGTCGGTGCTTTGTTTTATGATGACCATCCATTGCTCTTTGGCAGTGATATTTCTTACGGAAACCCTGCTGAATTCTTTCCCGGGTGTATTGATGATATCCGGCTGTACAGCAGGGCCTTGAACCAGGCAGAGATTCAGTCTCTTTTTTTTGAAGGGGATTCGGTTTTTTGTTATGTCCCTGAATCAGGTGATACTGTTTATTGTTCTGTATCTGCTGTTGATTCCTGTGGTGTTTTACAAACAGATACTTCAAATTGTATTGTCATGACCGTGGATACAATGCCTTCCCTTATTTTGCCGGATACGTCTATGTCCTGTTCGATACCATTCGAATTGAATGCCGGACCGGACTATTTTTCCTATGTCTGGAACACCGGTGAAACAACTGCTGTTATTTCAGTCGACCAAACCGGATGGTACTCGTGTACAATCACAAACGGAGCTTGTTCCATTTCTGATACCCTGTTTCTGGATCTGATCCTGCCGGTTATAACTCCCGGAGATACATTGCTGTGCTCTGAAGCACCACTGTTGTTGAGGGTTGATGTCGCAGGAGGGCCTGCCACTTGTTCTAAAAATTCTTTGTATCCTTCATTGCAGGAGGGTCTTGTAGCATATTATCCGTTTTGCGGAAATGCGTATGATGCATCGGGGAACGGATATCATGGTACGACCTTTGGTACGATCCCATCAACCGACCGCTTCCTTACTGATACAGCGGCATATGATTTTAGCGGAGCCGCCGAATACATCGGTTTGCCCTCTTCCATTGGTATCAATGATCACTTTTCTATCGGATTCTGGATCAAGACAACGGCATCCTGTGTGGCTGGTTTTGCCGGCTATATGTTTATCATTGACCGTGACCTTTGCGGGGCGATGCCCGACTGGAGCATTGGCTTGGGGGAAGGGGGTAAAATCATATTCAATACCGGTACGTTTTGGGGTGAAAATACCTTATCGACGACGAGGGATGTCAACGATGGACTCTGGCATCATATTCTGGTGGTTAAGGACGGGAATCTGAATCAGAAACGCATATACATTGATGGACGGTTGAATGCTATGGCTCCATTTACCGGTAGTTTTATCAACCAATCGGAACCTATTTTTCTGGGAGCCAGTGTTTGTGCCACTTCGTCGCATATCTTTTTCGATGGTGTAATGGACGATGTGACCATTTACGATAGAGCGCTTACTCTTGAAGAGATAACGTATCAGCAACTGAGACGAAATATTCTGTGGTCTACCGGAGAGACAACACCCGCAATAACTGTATTGCCGCAACAGGATACCGTTTATTGGGTTGCCATCGGAGACAGCATCCTTACTTGTTTTGATACCATCTCGGTGCTTTTGGATCCGGTTATGGCATCCATTGAAGGAGATACCCTGTTTTGTGATGGGGATTCCTCCTTATTGCTTGGTTCCGGCGGATTGACGTTTTACTGGAATACCGGATGCATTTCAGATACCCTGGTGATATGTCAACCAGGAGATTATTGGTTGGAGGTTACCGGGGAGCATGGGTGTAAAGATACTGCCCTGATGACTGTAACCATGCATCCTGCTCCCCTTGTATCATTGGGTCTCTGTATTCCTGAAACCTCCCGTGATGCCAGGCCTTTTTTATTGAAAGGCGGACTTCCTCTTGGTGGTGTATTTTCGGGAAACGGAGTCCATAACGGGATTTTTTACCCGTCTGAGATCCCTGAGGGACAACCTGTTGTGGAGATTCAATACAGGTATACAAATGTGTTTGATTGTACCGATTCCTTGTCTCAAACATTGCATGTTTATCCGGCATCCGGTCATGTATGTGGGAATCCCTTCACAGATGTCAGAGATAATCAGGTATACCAGACCCGAATGTTTGGCTCAGCATGCTGGATGACCCGGAACCTGAATTATGGCACACGGATTGCTATACACCTGTACCAGCAGGATAATTGTATTCCCGAAAAGTATTGCTACAATGAATCACCGTTCAACTGCACGGATGCCGGAGGATTGTATCAATGGGATGAGTTGACGCAATACAATACAGCTGATAGTGTCCAGGGACTTTGTCCACCCGGCTGGCATATACCTTCCGAAAACGAGTGGCAAACATTGATCTTGTTGTTTCAGGATGCCGGTCTGGCAGGAGGCAGCCTGAAACCATCAGGATCTTCCGGATTTGACGGATTGTTAACTGGATTTCTGGCGAATCCGGACGCATATACCTATGGGGAGAATGATACCCTCCTGCATTCAACGATGTTCTGGACATCAACGGGTTGCGGCGACGGGAAAGCCTGGGCACATGGATTGAATATGGTGGTTTTTGAGCCGGGTTATACTCCCAGCGTTTCTTCCTATCCTTCCAGTAAGGCAAATGCGTTTTCGGTCCGATGCGTGAAGAATTGGTGAAATTTTGGCTTTTGGCTGTTGGCAAAAGAGGCACAGAGGCAAAAAGGCAAAGAGGCACAGATTTTGCATTTTGCATTTACTATTTTCTTATCCAGGCACCCCCAAACCCCCTAAAGGGGGCTTACACTGCTTCGCAGTCAAATCCTCCCGAAGGGAGGTATAAGCCCCCTTCTGGGGGGGGGTGGGGGTGAAATATCCCGTATCCCGTATTGCGGCTCCCGCATCGCGCAACAGTTACGAATAATTTATGGGTATCTGGTTTTTGTATGGCCGGAATGGTTACTTTTGGTATGTCATTCAAATCAGATCGTTATGCGTTCATTATTTTTGAGATTCCTGGTCCTTATTTGCCTGTGCATGGGTTTTACAGGATGTAAAAAGGAGATCCAGGAATCAGAGAATCAGCTAAGTCCGGCCGATGCTTTCACCAACCTTTCCGGTGCCTTTACATGGAACACAAGCAGGGAGTCGCAACTCACCGTCACCATCCGTATTCCATCCCTGGGAAATGCCAACTGCCGGGTGAATGTGTATAAATCGTTAGGGCAGTCTTCCTCTTTTGCCTTCTACTCCGGAGCCGTTCGCCAGGATACTCCCCTGCAGGTGACCCTCACCGTTCCCACAGCCTGCCCCTCCCTGAAGATAGAGCTCATTGGCCCCGATGGAACGGCTACCTCCCAAACCATCCCCGTTGCCTCCTCCATGGAGGTCCTCTTTACCTCTTTTCCGCAGATGAAAAGCACATCCGGCTACCCGGATGCCGATAAAGACGGAATACCTGATGCCATCGACGATTTTCCGCAGGATCCCCTGAAGGCCTTTCAATACCGATATCCATCGGGTGACGGGTTCACGGATGCTCCGTTGGCAGATCCCGACTGGGCCACGCTTTGCTTTGAAGACCTTTGGCCGGCGATGGGCGATTTTGATATGAATGACCTGGTTTTGAATTATGCCTGGACTATCACCACCGATGCCTCCCATTTTGTCTCTTCTATCGAAGGCCATTTTTCAATCAAGGCCGCTGGGTCCTGTGCCATCTGGAAACATGGGTTTGGTGTTGAGCTAACCGGACTTCCGGCCGACGAAGTTCAGTTGGTTACCGGCTTCCGGGTAGATCCGGGTAGCTATATCCAATTGGATGTGCGTGGATTGGAAAAAACGCCTGCCGGTGTGGTGGCTTCCCCGGCGGTGATCATTCCCTTTGATGATATGACTACGGTGATTCACAATCCCGATCCGGGGTTTTTCAATACCATGCCGGGAAAGTTTCCCGGAACGTCGGACCGGCTTGATGTATTGATTGAGATGAAATCACCGTATGCGGTACCGGATTCGGATATTGATCCGGGCGGGTATAACCCGTTTCTGATCCGGAACGGAGAGCGGAGCATTGAGATCCACAAAGTGGACAGAGCTCCGACCGAATGGGCCGATCCTGCGTATTTCGGCCTATCCAACGATGCTTCCAACCCCGCTCAGGGGATCTGGTACCGGTCGGCCGACAAGCTACCCTGGGCGATTGATCTGCCAATGGATTTCTTCTACGCCACCGAATTTATCGCGATCACCCAGGCTTATCCCGACATCGTGCCCTGGGCAAACACTCAGGTATCAATAATCCCTTCTGGTACATGAATCCTTCCCCCAGTCCGGGTGTTATTTACAGTTACGACGGAAACCTGCCACCGGAAGCCCAGGATGTGGGGCATGATGGGACTTGCGCTGTTGGAGCGGAACTCACGGGATCCTACACCTATAGTGATCCGGAGAATGATGCTGAAGGGAGTTCCACATTTCAATGGTACCGATCGCCGGATGTCTCCGGATCAACTTCAGTGGCCATTTCCGGAGCCACCGATACAGTGTATGCAGTGCAGCCAGGTGATGCGGGATCGTATATCGGGTTTGGGGTAACGCCATATGCCGTAACCGGATTTCCGAAAGGAGCGGAGGTCCGGGCGGTGGTGTTTGCCGGACCGGTGCCCGGTGGCGGATTTTTCTGTGGCGGACCCCTCACCGATTCCCGCGACGGACAGGTCTATTCAACGGTGCTGATCGGTTCGCAATGCTGGATGCGCGAGAATTTGAATTACGGGGTAAGGATCGATGCTCCTATTGATCAATCCGACAATGGAACGGTGGAGAAATATTGCTACGACAACCTCGGGGCAAATTGCGACGTATACGGCGGACTCTATCAGTGGGATGAAATGATGCAGTATGATTCCACTCCGGGCATTCAGGGCATCTGCATGGACGGCTGGCACGTTCCAACTTATGAAGAGTGGGAGATCCTGTATACTAATGCCGGCGGATTTTGGATTGGGGGAGGAAAAATGAAAGAAACCGGTTACATCCATTGGAATGAACCGAATACCGGAGCAACGAACGCTCTTCGATTTACGGCATTAGGAAATGGACAATGCAATGGAATTGAAAAAAACTATATTCTTCTAAAGCAGGAAGCATATCTCTGGGCCTCAACAGATTTTATCGCCAACAAGTTTCATGCATATTCTGCAGTTTTTCAATCTATCAATCCGAAATTCTATTTGGTTACACCCTCGAAACCAACTGCCTCAGCCGTTCGCTGTATCAAAAACGAACTGGGAATGAACGCCCCTCCATCCGCAACGAATGTCGGACAAATGGGAGAATCGGTTGTTGGGGAAACACTTACCGGAATATATACATATCAGGATGCTGAAAATGATCCGGAGGGAACCACTATATTCAAATGGTACCGGGCTGAGGCTCCGCAAGGTATTGAAGCAACTGTGATAGTAAGGGCTACAGAAAAGACGTATGTAATAACGGATGCAGATATTGGCAAATGCATAGGTTTTTCGGTAATCCCCAAGGCTCTGAGCGGTACTGCCACGGGTATAGAAACAATAACATCCTATATGACAAGCCAGGTCATTGCCTCGTCCTCTTTTATCTGTGGAGATCTGTTGCTGGATAACCGCGATGGAGAATCATATGCAACAGTTCAGATAGGATCACAATGCTGGATGGCGGAGAATCTGAATGCCGGAGGCCAACTGGATTCTCCGGGAGAACACCGGAATGACGGATGGATCTCCAAGTTTTGTTACAACAATCAGTCGTCCGGTTGTGAAACTTACGGGGGTTTGTATCTGTGGGATGAGATGATGAACTACATGACGATCGAAGGAGTTTATGGGATTTGTCCTGATGGATGGCACATCCCGACGAATGCAGAGTGGAGCACGTTGGCTGACTTTCTGGGAGGCGCCGGAGTTGCCGGTGGTCTCCTGAAGGAGTCCGGATTGGCCCACTGGGCCGATCCCAATACCGGAGCCACGAATGTCAGTGGTTTTACTGCACTTCCCGGAGGGAACAGGACTGCTGCAAACGCCTTTGAAGGCCTCTCGACAACCGGCTATTTCTGGTCCTCCACCTCTTATGACGGAGCACAAAAATATGCGTGGTATCTGTTCAACAACCAACTATCTTTCGACCACTTTCCCTTTTCAAAGGCACATGCTTTTTCGGTCCGGTGCATTAAAAACTAGATCACTTAACCCAACTTGAGCGTCCCGATGTCAAAAAATGGCCAAAAACGCCGATTTTTGCTCTCTGAAAAATCTTATATCATTGATATACAGGCATATAGATTTTTACCAAGATTTGTAGTCCC
>Ga0172375_10004331_pt1 | contig 21018 bp, 18 predicted proteins | sample LakKiv1m_FD_114537 | JGI IMG/M metagenome (GOLD analysis project Ga0172375, IMG submission 114537) | Freshwater microbial communities from Kabuno Bay, South-Kivu, Congo - kab_092012_11.1m | ecosystem: Environmental > Aquatic > Freshwater > Lake | place: Democratic Republic of the Congo...
GGGGGAAGGATGGAATTTGGCAATAGTGAAAATAAAAAATCGTTTCAATCATTTCAGGGTGATATGGATAAGGACGGTAACGGCATTTTATTGTTCTGATTAATTTAGAACATAAGTTCTGTTTTATTATAGGGTACATTCTAGGATTTAGCAAGCAGTCCTAACCAATAATCTCAGAAAAAACAGATAAAAAGTAGGGGGCAATATTGACACCTTGAGCAGGACATTCCTGGGTGCTATTCTAATCACAGTTTTTATATAGACAAGGAGCGCTTATGATCTGCAATTTAGATAAACACACTCAAAAACAAAACCGGCGATTGGCTGACCAAGTCGTGACCTTACAAGAAGACTTATCCCGCCTGTCTGGCATTGTGACACATCTGGCCGAACTATCGGATGAAGGGTTGGCTGCCTTTGATATTGCGGACCAGTTGGATTCTATTCATCGTTGTCTGAATCGTTTCGAGGCGCGTTGTTTGTCGATCCAGGTTGCGGCTTACGATAATGAATTTTCCGAACCATTTATTGATGAAGAAATTTGTGGTGAACTGGTCTTCACAAATCATAAATGGGAGGATGTGCGCAAAGATGCCAAACGCGCCAATAAACTGGCAAACCAGTTGACCTTGACCCTCACCAAGATTCGTGCCGGTATGGGTGGGTTACAGTCGCAAGCCCCTGCTCCTCAAGATATCGAACAGATCAACCAGGTTGTTTCTAATGCCGTCCACGGACTGACCTCGGAATGGAATGGCAATTTGGGGTAACTCCCTTAAGACATTACCAACAGACTTGATTTTTATTGATTGGAGAATCGTTGGATGGAAACATCAATTAGAACCAAAATACCCCATCTGGTCATCGTCCGTTCACCCGGATTGCTGCCCATGCTTTACACGCTGCGCGAAATAAGCGAAGAATTAGGCGTTCCGGACAGCACATTACGGGATTGGCTTCAAGCCGGCGCACCGCATCAGCGGGATAGCCGGGATCACCTGTGGGTCAATGGTGAAAGTTTTGCCGTTTGGGTCAAAGCCCAGCAAAAGCCAAGGACACATCGTAAGTTGGAAGCTGGTGAAGGCTACTGCATGCACTGTAACCAGATCACCCAACTCATTTCACCCGAAGTACGCCATATCAAAGGTAAGTTAATCCATATCAAAGGAAAGTGTCCTCAGTGCGGCCACATTATCAATCGCGGAGATCGGTATGATCGAACGACAGAATTATCTTAAAACCCGGAAACACCTTACCTATCTCCAGGAAGTGATGCAACTAAACCCGGCATCTCTGGATCGTTACCGTTTTTATTTGCGCCATTTACTTCTTTGGGCGGGTGAGAAAGATTTTAAGACTGTCCAGGATATTCGCCCAACCCTTCCCAGTTATCTGGCGAGTTTGCCCGGCAAAGATGGAAAAGGCACTTTGGCCGGTACCACCCAGAAAAAAATCCTGGATACCAGCAAACGCTTTTTTCGTTGGGCGAAGGCCACTTATCCGCGTGAACTGAACAATTTATCATTAGCCTGGATTGACACACTGAGAATGATCCGTCAACCTCAAGTCACAGCAGAGAATGTGTTTGTATCCGAAGATGAAGTCAGGCAATTAATTGCATACCCGGTTGCTCAAGATGATCTGGCATTATTGCGTGATCAAGCCGCAGCTGCACTCCTGTTTCTTTCAGGGATGCGCGGCAGCGCCTTTGTCACTCTGCCTATCTCGGCAATTGACCTGGAAAACCTCACCGTTCGCCAGTGGCCGGAACTGGGCGTCCACACCAAGAATAGCAAGAAAGCCACTACTTTTTTGTTGAACATTCCAGACCTGCTCGCTCCTGTACGACGCTGGGACGCCATCGTTCGACCCGAACTACCACCAACCACACCCTGGTACGCTCCCATCGAACACTGCTGGGGTGAACAGAGCCTTTCTAATGAAGAGCCAGGTAAGTGCCGCTTGAACGGATTGGAAAAACGCCTGAAATTATTGTTCTCTTTGGCAAAGTTGGAATTTAAATCGCCACATAAATTCCGGCATGGACACGCCGTTTTCGGATTGCTGCACGCTCAAACCATGGCCGACTATAAAGCCGTATCCATGAACCTGATGCACGACAGCATCGAAATCACCGACAGCACTTATGCACCCATGTTGTCATCGGATGTTCAGGATCGCATTGCAGGGCTGTCTGGTAGGGCAGTGTCCACGCCGGATTACGAAGCACCCCGTACGGGTAATGAGTTGGAAACCTATCTCAGCAGTTTAGGCAAAGAAAGCCTGGGTCGTGCCCTGGTCTTCATTGCCGGGAAGCTGACTCAATGAGTAGTCGATTACAATCTCCAATTATCCACTGGGCTGGCCTTGCGATGAGCGTTCTCCACGTCTACCTCAGCAATCTGGGCATAGTGGCGCACCATATCCAACGAGCCGTGGCCGAGCAGCGATTGAAGGGTAAAGACATCTCCACCCGAACGCAGATAGGTGATCGCAAAAGTGTGTCGAAATTTATGCGGATGGACATGCGCAATTTGAGCGCGCTCGCCCAAACGCCGGATCAGGATTCGCAGGCTATCTCGGTTGAAAGGCCGGTCGCCAGCGCTGATGAAAAGCGGCGCTTTAGGATCGCTCCCATCTTCACGAGTAGCCAGGTAACGCCAGACTGCCTTGCGGGCAACCTTACCCAGGTAAGTGACACGGCCTTTTCCACCTTTTGCGCCTCCACCGACCCCATGCCGGACATTCACCTTGCCAGTCTTCAAGTCCACATCTTCGACTGTCAGCGAGCAAAGCTCGGTAGCACGCAGCCCAGTATCCAACAAGGTCAGGACAATCGCCTGGTCGCGGTTGGCACTGGGCCGGCGCATAACAAATTTATGTCGCCCTTCGGTTTGAGCTTCGCGCGAATAAACACAGGCCTTGATCAACTTTTCGATGTCCTCTTTGGAGAACGTTTGAATGACGTGTTGGGGAAACTTGGGTGGGGTGATTTCTTTGGCTGGATTGGGCAGATTGAATTCTTTGTTCAACCAGGTGTAAAAGGCACGCAAAGCGATGTAAACATTCCGCAGCGATTTAGCCGACAGGGGATCTTCATTCCCATTCCAACGCTTTGGTTTGTACTCAGTGCGCGTCCAGGCAAGATAATTGGTGAGATCGGACGATTTGATTTTGGCAACATCCTGATCTCCTATGTGGTTCATCCATTGGTTCAGATAGTATTCATAGGAGTCAACTGTGCGCTGGCTTAACCCCTCTGCTACCTTAAACTTTAGGAAACCGTCGATGGCTGTGGATATGGATAGTGCTAATTTATTTTTTGACGAGCTTAGAGTACTGCGGTTCATAAGAAATTCCTCCGATTTTGAGAATGTCTCAACCGCAGTACGTTGGGTTAACGAAAAACCAGAGTACATAGTACTCTGGTTCTCTCTCAGTAGCGGGGAGTGGATTCGAACCACTGACCTCCGGGTTATGAGTCAAAATCCTGAATCCGTGCTATTTGTGCGGCGGGCTATGCAAATCAGCCGACCTGACGAACTCTTGTCCACGCTTGCTGGGCACGCTGCGGTAGCTAATCGATGTTCGTATAGTATCTGTTTTACTTGGGTTCGTCAAGGCTGTTTTTGTTAGTAAATTCTATATATATTTAGGAAGGATCCAATTCAACTTCAACTGTCATGGTAAATACTTCTGTGTTTCATACTCATATGGATATGCTTGGGTCCCAAGCACCGAACCTTTATCAGTTGAGGATAACAGTGAAAATACGGAAACCAAGGTTATTAGAAAGTAAAGAGTTCTTCGTTTTACGATCAGTTATACCAATCTCTTCCAGCAATCAATTCTGGTAAGGGAATGCTCGATATTTGAATTTCCACTATCGCTTTACCCAGACTGCGCCTGACTTCAGCCAGAATGGCAGGATTGTTGTAATGGGGCGTGGCCTGTAAGGAAAAGTTGAAAACTGGACTGGTATAAAGATGAAAAGTGGACAGGCTTGCATAAAACTGAATTAAACTTCAAAAGTGGACAGTCCTGAATTTGGCGAGTGGCAAAGTCAGGGTATGTACCATTTTATGATTGATCCAAATACGGATCTCAACAAGGCTTGCATCTATAAGATACAAATGTAACTCCACGATCTCTCGGGGATCAACTTTAGGGATTTCATACTCCTGACCCGCGAGAGAAATTTTTCGGTAGCCATTTAGAGTACGGGAATCGTGCATGCAAAAGACATCTTTTAGAGAAGTATACGGTTTCGGTAAGTTAAAGGGTCGAAAAAGTGAATTGCCTTTTGCTTGAGCTTTCTCAAAACGGACAGCTGGAATTTCACCAGTGGTCGAATGAACTTGGTGGTAGTTATATCGATTTACTTCTTCCTTTAGAACTGTTCGAGCTTCTTCGAAAGAAGAGATTCCTTCCAAAGCACAAGTTCTGACAATCCAATCTTGCAACCAACGGTATGGACGTTCAATATTTCCTTTGGCCTGGGGAGAAAGGGCATAGGTGACATCCACATTCAGTAAACGCAACACCTAGAACCACTGAGGATCGACATCATCGGTAGCAAGAATGTTATTACGCCAGAAACTATCTCGGTTCTGAATAAAACGAAACACGCGAAAATTGTACACGTAATAACGTACTGGGAAATCGTTTTCAACATTAACCCTGGTGCTGCCAGAATATGCGCCCAGGAAGTTTCATGCAAAAAGAAGTCAGCGAATACCAATTTGCGACTGTAACCATCTAGCGAGGTGATTAAGGTCCATTTCTCTGTAGCCATAGGTGACCACAAATGGAGTGAAGCATCGTGCTGAATCATATCTCCTATAGAGGATGTGACTACTTGGCGATCATGAACTTTTTGTTTACGTTGTGGTTTATAACATTCTTCTTCCTTGGCTCGCTTGATAATCGTGGGAACGGATACCTTAATCCTACTATTTGTGAGCCTGTCCCGCACAGCAGTGAAGTTATAACTGGTGATTGGTAGCCGTTCTTCTTCCACCAGTATTTTCTCACGTTTCAATTCTTGCCGAATTACCTGTTCTTCTTCTGGGGTGATCCGAGCTTGTGACTTCCTATGATAATCTATCGTCATTTTCGCAGGATCATTTCGGTATGCTTGTAGTAATTCAAAAAACCGACTCTTGCTTAATCCCAATAGCTCTTGAGCATCTTCCCGACGCATTTGGCCTTCGTTGTAATTCCGAAAGATTGCCCTGACCTGAACGTTTGTGAATCTCTTGTGGTGCTGAGCCATGACACCCTCTCTTTCTTCTCCCTTTTATCATAGCTGTCCACTTTTCAAGTTTAAATAACAGTGGTTCGAAAAACGCTGACATCGTTGTTATCAATATTGTTGTTGATCTTCTTCTCCTTTTCATCATCCAAACGGAATAATCGGTTTGAATTGGTTAAGGTCGTAGGATGTTTCCTGGTATACGTTGTAATTGATCCAATTGGCGAACAATAAGTGAGAATGCCCGCGCCAATGAACAATTGGCGTCTGAGCAGGATCATCGTTGGGATAGTAATTCACTGGTACTGCGCCGGAAGCCTGTCTGACGAGCTCTTCCTGGACAACGGCTCTCAACAGCAATGAGCCTGATATTCCTGCAGGCCTGGACGGCCAATTGATCTTGAAGAAAATTCTCCCTCCAGAGAATTACTATCATGTGATGAGTACCGAACTAACCGGCAGCAGCCCAACCGATCTGGGTCTGGGTGATGACGGCTCCCTTTCACCGGATGGAAGCACATTGATTTATTCAACCAATGAGGGATTGACCTTTCGGGATATAAACAGCGGGCATACCCGTCTGATTGCAGGTACAACGCGAAGAGACCGAGGTGCGGCAGTCTGATCGCATTCAGCAGAGGCCCGGCTACAGGTCTGATCGGAGGTGCGGGCTCATTCGAATTGATGGTGATGAACGCTGACGACTCGAACCAGCGTTCACTGATCCCGGACAATACGTCCAATACAGCTCAAACCTGGATGCCAGATGGAAAAAGCCTGATCTACACCACAAGGTAGGCTGATGGAGCTCTTGTGCAGTCCATCAATATTTAAAATGGATCCGTTTCACAGTTTACTCAGGTAAATTATCAAAATGCAAGCGTTGCTGTTTCTCCGGATGGCAAACAGCTTGCCTATGTGGCCATGCTGCCGGGTGAACGGTACGGCATCTATATTGCCAACCTGGATGGTTCTCACCCTAAATTGATCGCTAATGCTGATCCTATTGTCGTCACTGCTCCGCATTGGAGTCCGGATGCTAAATGGCTGATCATAAGCGTGCATGATGTTGCTCTTTCTGAAGACATGCCAACTCTGGCGCTGGTCAATCCGGAGAACTGCAAGATTGTGCTATTAACCTCGCTGCAGGTTTATGTCACCTCGTGGAGATGGCCTTGTAAATATCACCTCTTCACCTGACAGATAATACAAGCATCCGAATTCGATCATGAATTAGGATGCTTTGATATGGTGGGTTTACCAACTGATGTGAATGAAAAAAAATTTCTTTTACCCTGATGATGTGTTTTCGGAAAATTGTAATTCTGCATCAAGGCTGTCCAAAGCTCATCGGGAAATAAATTACCGGTTTCAATGTCAGTCAAACCAACTGAACATCTGGCACAACTAATGGGGGCAAGACTGGAGGGGTGTATTACTGCCGGAAGTTTGAAAGAGCGTCCCTTTTTGATCGAACAGATAAACGTACGAAGCTTGAAAATAAGTTTCTTTGTGACAGCCAATGGCGATCATATCCTCTCCGCCTTGAATTGCTGCTTGAGGCACATTGTCAAAGGGTAGATATACTTCTCCCAAATCATCATTGATCAGGGTGAAGAAAAGGCCGGGTTTTCCATCAATCGAACCAGCGGATATATATCGAGGATATAGTTCGCGTCCATAAAGGATCGTTCCACCATTGTTGGTGAAGCTCAATAATTGTGCAGAAGTAACGCCTGTATTCTTTTCAAAATTTGCCGCAGCCAATTTGCTGATAATCTCTTGATTTGAGATTGCGTAATTTATTTTTGGGAAGATTGAATTGATCAATGGAATGGAACAACTGAATACTAACAAACTCAAACAGGTTATCCATACTGGAGGTAACCTGTTTGTTGAAGATTGTTGTAATTCGTAAGATTGATCAAGTTTAATCAGAAGAGGTCTATTCTTTAAAATTAGCCATTGAACGATAAGGGCCAGACCGGCGCAATAATAAAAATAAATAGTCCAATCTGCAGCTAAAAGATACCTGGAGCCAGATGTTCGCCCCAGGGCATTTGAGAGGTAATAACCAATGTTGACTAAAAGAGGAACTAACCCGCTGTAGTGCCACTTTGACCAACCAAAATTAATTCCAAGTGCGATGATTCCCAAATTTAGGACAAAGGCAGCTATTGTCCCGAGTGGAAGAGCTCCTTGCCATTGAATTGGTTCTTTCCAATATGCTTCTGTCAATACTGTATGGAGGTCTTGTGGATAAGATTGAAATGGAAGGATAAATAAGGCTTTTATTTCATTGTTCAGGAAATGCCCAAGGACAATCTTGCCTGCGCTGTTTGTTGATTTTTCTTGAGAATTTAAATTAAGAGGCGTTTGAGTATTTGTAGTACCCTTTTCTGCAGGAAGCCGATTTAGGATATATGTATCCCTGGTGAGTAAAGAAGGATGCGACTGGGTCGGTTGATCATAAGCGATATTAAACCGTTCTGCTAAAACAGCACCCACTTTTGCTGAATAAATATTTGTTCCTTCAACGACTTGATCATAGATCAACCAGGGACTAATGACGATCAAAAATCCTAGAATGAACCACAAACACGATTTGAGCCACTTCTTCCATTCAAAATGATAGACCAGAAGAGCAAAGCCTAGAATAATGGGGAGCAGAACCAGCGGATTGGTTCGAATCATAGAAGAAGCTCCCAATACTGCCCCTGCAGTAATGATCAGCCAGGATCGTTTATGGGGTTGCCTGAACCAGAGGAAAAGCAGAAGAGCCAGGGCTAACATTCCGATAGCTGTCGGGAATTCGGTTAAGTACAAACGAGAATTCGAGACAGAGACTTGGAAGGTCGAAATAATTGCATTCCGTTCTTTGATGATCGCGAAAAATGCCACAAATAAACCAAAAAACCTTCCCCCGGCTTTTTCTCCCAGAAGAAAAAGGAGCACGGGAAAAATTGCAAAAAAAGCAATTTGCAATGCCGTCACAGATAAATAGTTCTGACCGGCAAGAAGATGCAGTAGGCCCAGAAAAAATACATAAAGTGATTTCTCAGTAAGGAAGGGATAATTAAAGCCGCGGCCAATTAACATATATTGACCGCCGAGGTCCATCACCGCTGAATCACTATAAGGCGCAAAATCATTGTTCGGCGGGAATGGTCCGGATGTAAAAAAGCTGTGCCCAAAGGGGGTATTGATCCAGATAATTGTCGCGGCCAACCAGAGAAACACACATAACCCGAGATTGATCCATTTGGTGTAATTCTTCTGCGAAATTTCGGCTTTCCTATTTAACCAGGTGAAGAATGAATCTATCACTAATGAGAGACACAATATTGTGATCACTTGAACTGCTGACACAGGAATACCGGCAACATTCCAGAATTTGTCATCCGGGATCAATCCAATTCCACTTAAGGCGATCAAGACCCAAATGAGAAATAAACTTCCCAGAATGATCATGTAGCGAAGATTAAAGTTTGGAAAGGAAATATCCTTCTTGATAAGCATCAAAAAGAAAATCCCCTGGAAAAGGATCAAGTTCATCCAGGCGTCAAGAGATGTGAAATAATACTTTACCGGGTAATTTGTCACCCCAAAATGTTTTTGTAGCAGGAGGATGACTGCCAGATAAGCCGCTCCAAGAGTAATGAAACCAAAAAATCTGAGTTTGGGATATTTTGAATCCATCTGTTGAGAGTAATTAAATATTTTTTCAAACAAAGATGGTCTGACCAGGAATAAAAGACCAATCAGTAGAAAAAATAGTGAAATGATAAGGATTAACAAAGAAAACTTCAGGGAGGGAATAAACGTATCAGGTATCAGGTTTATTGATTTTTTAAGGACCAACCAAATAAAAAGAAAAAAACCCTCAATCGAGGAAAGGGAAAAAAACATTATAGCAAGTATTTTTTCTTTATTCATCAAAACCTGACCTTTGAGTAAACACAAATTTGTATCTCCTTAATGTAAAATATTTTCATGAGAGATTCTGGTTCAAATAATGATTCTATTACTAAATGTTTTCCACCGATTCTAAAACAATAAAATCTACGTTAATAAAAAACCTAAATGAGGATTCGGCCGAAAATAGATGTTTATTCTCTATGTGCCATAATTATTTTTGCTTTTTACTGTAAAATTTGTCTTTACTTGAAACAACTTCAACATTATAAAATGGGTGGTTCTCTCCGAAAAACAAAGGACTTTAGATGAAAAACTACAATTATTATATTACTTGATATGAAATTTTACCTGAAGCTTCGCTTGTAAAAAGTAAATAAACTCAATATATTTGTTTGATCACTCGATCAATTTTCAAGCATAGATTATGCAAAACCAGCTCTTTCGACCAATTTGCCTTTACCCAGCGCAGCCCATTTTGACCCAGACGGTTTCGCTCTTCGCAGTTATTTGCCAAGTACAATACAGCTTCCGCTAATTTACCGCTGTCCTCTGGCGGAACAACAATGCCAAATTGCTCAACAACGTCGGCCAATTCCGTACCCGGATTGGCAGTGGCAATTACTGCTTTTCCACTGGCCAGCATACCCGATAATTTTGAGGGCATCACCAGGTCTGCAGCATCAGCACGCTGAGGAAGAACATGGATATCTGCCAGATTGAGCAGTTGGTTGAGGATCTCTAAGGGCTGCAAAGGGAGAAATTTGATATTCGGCAGATCTCTGGCAGCTTTTTCAAGGTCAAGACGCGTTGCACCGTCTCCGCAAAGGAGAAATGAAATTGAGGACTGAGACTGCAGTTTTCGGGCCGCCTCGACTAAAACTTCCAAACCCTGTTTCTTGCCCATGTTTCCCGAATATAAAACGATCACCTGCCCTTTGGGGAGAGCTAAAGATTTCTTAAATTGATTTTCCTCTTCATTGATCGGGAAAAGTAATCCGGTATCCACCCAGTTGGGGAAGAGAATAATTTTTTCTCGTGCGATTCCTTTTTGAGAAAGACGATCCATCATACGGTTGGAAATAGTGGACACCAGCGAAAAGCGATCGATGATGTTGTGTTCAAGGTGAACGGCAAAATTCTGCAATCTATGATTCTTTGGCAAAAAACCCAGATTACTGGCAGCATCCAATTCAAAATCCTGAATGTGCAGCCAGGAACTTGCCCCGCTCAGGCGCGCAAGCAGAGATGCAAAGGGAGCATTCATAAGCGATGGGGCGATACACATCACCAGATCCGCACGCCAGAATATCTGACCGATCATCACAGGTAAACTGGATAATGTAAATGTGAGAAGGTGAAGAATACGGTTCAACCCGGACAGTCGTTTAGGCACCCAGAGCGGGCAGCGGTAAACCTCAACCCCCTGCCAGATCTCTTTTCGATATTGCCAACCGTGATATCCCGGTTGAATTTTCCAGTAAGGGTAATAGGGTGGAGCGGTAACTACTCTTACCTGATAACCTGCCGCAGACAAATATGCCGCCATTTCACCCGTAAACTTGCCAATCCCCGTCAGTTCCGGGTAAAAGTTGAGCCCAATGATCAGAATGCGTTTCATCTACTCGGTCCGCTGCCGGGGTGAGATAGGTTTTGCTGGATTCCCGTAACAGACCATTCCAGCAGGCAGATCCTTGAGCACAGTGCTGCGGACGCCAATGACGCAGCCATCGCCAATGGTTAAGCCCGGTGCAACGAATACATCTGTGGCAATCCATACCTGGCTGCCAATCGAAATTGGCTTTGCATAGATATCAAACGATACGCTGGAATAATCGTGCGTGCCAGTGCAGAGGTAAGATTTTTGCGAAACAACCGTATTATTCCCGATGGAGATCGTACCTAAAGAATATAAAACTACATCATCTCCGATCCAGGAATGATTTCCAATGGATATTTTCCAGGGGTAGGTAACCCGCACACTGGGTCGAATCAACACTCCTGCGCCGATTTTTGCGCCAAAAAGCCGCAGTAAAAAGCGCCTCCAGCCGAACATAAACTGGGGTGACCACGCAAAAAGAGTCCCTTGCACAATCCACCAAAGCTGAACAATGAATGCACTTCTCCCGCGAAAATCCTTTGGCTGTTTAAATTGGTTTAATAATTGGTAGTCAGATGGTGTGTTATTCATGGATGGTTTCCTGCCCTTAATTCATTCCTTTTTTATTCGCCTGGTTCGTGTTATCGATCACCGCTCTCTGATAAGCGTTCTTCCAAAGGGGAAGGACGACATTCCAGGAATATTTTTCGAGAACCAATTGCCGGGATCTTTTTCCACGCTCAATTCTTTCTTCAATGCTCCAGGCTGCTGATTCAGATATTTTCGCTGTCAATTCATCTGCGTTTGGATGGATCAACTCTCCACCGCCGGTAGCCCAGTCTATCAATCCGGTTTCAAAGGTGGTGATGCTGGGAACGAAGTTGACCGCAGCTTCGAGGTTCACCATGCCGATCACCTCCGAATAAGAAGGTACGACCATGGCCCAGGCATTTTGGATTAAAGCTTCTTTTTCAGCCGAGAATACGGGCCCAATCATTTTCACCTGATCGGATAATTCTAAATTCTGTATCATTCGCTTCAATAGATCCACGTAATCTGGCACTTCTTCAGGGCCGGCAAGGATGAGTTTCCATTCTTTATCCAGATGCGCATCATGAAATGCCTGAAGGAGTAGCTCGACTCCTTTTTTAGGATGAAGTCGTCCGATGAAGAGAAAATATTTTTGGGGGTTTGCCGCGGAAGGGGGTGGATTTACGGTGATTGCGTTCGGAATGATCACAGATTTTTGCCGGGGGAACCACTTCCGTAAATTCTCTTGTTCAAGAGGCGTGATGGCGTGCACGATAGTAGTTTTTGAAAGGTTGGAAGTGATCATTAATTTGAAATAGATCGATTTCTTGAGATTCTTGCCCTTGCTGGATCTTTCCAAAAACCACGATTCCAACATTCCATGAGAACTGATGATACAGGGCAGGTTTCTCTTTTTAGCGATTCGCAGGCCGGCCCATTGAGCAGCCATCCACAGACCATTAATGTGGATCAGGTCAATTTGTTGCTCGTCGACGATTTGCTCTATATGATGAAGCAAAAGCGGGCTCCATCTCCAACCGGCCAGTATTTTTGAGGGAGGGATCAGCTTTGTATAAAAACGCTCTTGGCTTGGGACTGCTTCAGCGCTGGTGGAAACCAAAAAAGGTTGAATTGTCGAATCATATTCCACAAGTTCAGAAATGAGTTGAGAGAGGACTGTGGTGATGCCGTAATTATTTTTGGAATGATCTTCAGTGATAAATAGAATTTTCATCTTGAACACAATTCTCTGTCTTCTTTGTACAGTAGATTTACACAAAGATAATGATTTTTACCCGCCAGGGTAATTATGACACAAAATAATTGAATTTGAAAAATTATCTCCAATGGATTGAGAATATTCTCTTGGATGAAAGGATGTTTTTTTCTGAGATACCCGGGGGATCGGGCGCAAAAACAAATACTTTCTAATGTGTTATAATTTTTTTCGTTCAACCTTCAAAATTCAAATTTATTTCGGCAATAAAAATTGCTTCAATCTAAATGTTTATCGCGATCCGAGCAAGATGAGCCATTCGACAAAAAGTGAAACATTATCCGATAAGTGGGATTTGGATATTTCCCCCCAGCGAGGTTGGTTTGATCTACAACTTGGCGATCTGTGGCGCTACCGCGATCTGGTGAAGTTGTTTGTCTGGCGCGATTTTGTAGCCGGGTATAAACAGACTATCCTTGGCCCCTTTTGGTATGTGATCCAACCGATCTTATCCACCATTGTTTTTACAATTGTTTTTGGCAACGTCGCCAAATTATCCACTGATGGCACGCCGCCATTTCTCTTCTACCTGGCAGGGAACACCATTTGGGGATATTTTGCCGGATGTTTTCTGGCGACCTCGAATACTTTCGTCAATAATGCCGCTATTTTTGGCAAAGTCTATTTTCCCCGACTCAGTGTTCCGGTCTCGGTTGTGATTTCCAATATTATTTCCTTTGCGATTCGCATGGTGGTATTCCTTGTTTTCTGGGTTTATTTCCTGATCATCGGGGTTAAACTTCAGCCAAATATTTGGATCTTGATGCTGCCGGTACTGCTTTTGATCATGGCCGGTCTTGGGTTGGGGTTCGGCATCATTGTTTCCTCTCTCACCACAAAATACCGTGATCTGCAGCAGTTGGTAGGTTTTGGCGTGCAGTTGCTGATGTATCTTTCACCGGTCATCTACCCGGTCTCTTCCGTTGCCGGCATCTGGCGTGTGCTGATCTATGTGAACCCGATGACGCCAATCATCGAAGTATTCCGTCTGGCATTTCTGGGAACAAGTGCTTTGAATCCCATCTGGCTGCTGTATTCGGGCGGTTTCGCTGTGGTAGTGATGTTTATCGGACTGCTGCTGTTCAATCACACTGAAGCTTCATTTATGGATACGGTTTAATATGTCTGAAACAGTCATCTCTGTTGAACACCTTTCAAAACGTTATCAGCTTGGCGTGATCGGTACCGGCACATTCAAAGATGATGCCAAGGTCTGGTTTGCCAAACTGCGAGGAAAGCCCAATCCATTAGCCAAAATCGGCGAAGAGGATTATGGCAACCGGGATGGAGATATTCTCTGGGCGCTAAGAGATGTAGATTTTACTGTACCGAAAGGCGAAGCGCTGGGTATCATTGGCCGCAACGGGGCTGGTAAGAGTACTCTGCTTAAAATACTTGCCCGGGTAACAACACCCACTTTGGGGCATGTTCACGTAAGAGGGCGTATTGCCAGTTTGTTGGAAGTGGGCACGGGTTTCCACCCGGAACTCACCGGGCGGGAGAATATTTTCTTGAACGGTGCCATCATGGGCATGACCCGAGCAGAAGTAACCCGCAAGCTGGATGAAATCATCGACTTTTCCGGTGTGGAAAGATTTATCGATACACCTGTGAAACGTTATTCCAGCGGCATGTATGTGCGCCTGGCTTTTGCCGTGGCTGCGTACCTCGAGCCGGAAATCTTAATCGTTGACGAAGTGCTGGCAGTGGGGGATGCCGAGTTTCAGAAAAAGTGTCTGGGTAAAATGGGCGATGTGGCACATGAAGGCAGAACCGTGCTGTTTGTCAGCCATAATATGAACGCAATTGAACAATTATGCAGCAGATGTATCTTGCTAAAAGCTGGTCAAATCGAAGAAATTAGTGACAATGTCAGGGGAGTGATCAACAACTATTATTCAAATAGTTTTGAAGTCAACAGCCAGGGCCTTTGGACGAATCAAGAGAATCAATATGTTGATCCTAATTTTTATCCCCTCTCTTTTTCTTTGGTCAATGAAAACAATGAAGTGATTAACTCCTCAGTACGTAATGACTCCTTAATTTCAGTTCAAATAACCGCCAAAATTGAGCTTGTTGATCCTTCCTTAACTATCGGCTACGCGATTTATACGGAGGATGGTGAATTATTATATTGGTCATATCAGACAGACGCAGACGAAAACCAATGGACAAAAATTCGACCTGGTATATGGCGGTTCCAAAGTAATCTTCCAAAGAGGATGCTTAATGAAGGGGAATATCGGCTGGAGCTGATTGCTAGTCTCCACTTCAGAAAATGGTTACTTGAGCCTTTACATAGTGTTCCTACGATAAATTTATCAATTCGGGGAGGATTAAGTGATTCTGCATTGTGGATCATAAAAAGACCGGGTTTACTGGCACCCGTAATTACCTGGGAGACTGAAGAAATATTGGATAACGAAAAATAAATGAAATCATTGTGGCAAAATATTACCGCTGAATATTTTCCATTTAAATAAATTATTGTTTTATTTCTTTTCCTTTAGAAGATACATTTTGAATTGCGAAATAAGTTTTTAGTAATAAAATTTAATTACTATTGTTTGAAAGTAACGGATAGCCGTCTATTCTTAAAATAAAATATTGTCGAAACCCTATTACATGATTGATTATGATAAATTGCGTACTCTTCAGTAAAGATCGTGCGATGCAGGTGGATGCCACTTTACGGTCTTTTTTTGCCCGCTGCCTGGACCCGGAAAATGCGGCTGTCACAGTCCTTTACACCTGTTCGAACGCTCAACATAACAGGCAGTACCAACAGTTAATCCGCGATTGGAACAAATATTCCCGGATAACCTTTGCCAAAGAGAAAGAATTTAGAAAAGAATTTATTGATCTTCTCAACCCATTTTCGAAATTGAGATTTAAACATTTCTCATTCAAGCTGCTCATGCTTGGAGATTCACGCATCTCTAGATGCCTAAAGAAATATATTGCAATTCCAAGAACTGACTCAATTGTGCTCTTTATGGTGGATGATGCGATTTTTACCTCTGAATTCAAATTGGCAGAGATCAATACTGCTTTAATGACTCACCCGGACGTTTTAGGTTTTTCGCTTAGGTTGGGCAAAAATATTACCCATAGTTATATGCTGCGCCGCGATGAAACACAACCCATCTTCAATCTCGCAGGTAAAAATATTCAGAGTTTTAGGTGGACAGATGGAGATATGGATTTTAATTATCCACTTGAGGTATCCAGTTCTGTTTACCGTTTAACAGATGTAATTTCTTCACTGATCGGAGTTCATTTTACAAACCCCAATTTATTGGAAGGCGGTATGAACGTTAACAAGGTCAGATTTCTCGCCAGCCGCCCCAACCTGCTTTGTTATTCTTCTTCAGTTGCTTTCTGCAACCCGATTAACATCGTCCAAACCGTTAGTCTGGAGAATCGCCGCGGAGGCCAGGTGCAATATTCATCGAATGAACTGGCTGACTTATTTGATCAAGGGAAAAGGATTGACATTGATTCCTTTTACCATTTTGTTCCCAATTCCTGCCACATGGAAGTGGATCTGAGTTTCTTTCAAAATGAGGCAATCCATGGATAAACCTGTTAGCGTTGTGATGACCGTATATAACGCTCAGGATTACCTGCCGGAGGCTATCGAAAGCATCCTGAATCAAACGTTTACGGATTATGAGTTTATTATTGTCGATGACTGCTCGACCGATAACTCATTGCAGATCGCCAGCGAGTACCAGAAGAAAGATGCCCGGATTCAAGTTCACCATCATCAACAAAACATGGGCATTGCCGGCGCGCGCAATACCGGTCTGAAATTGGCGCGGGGCAAATATATAGTCTGGATGGATGCGGACGATGTCAGTTTGCCTGCGCGAATTGAAAAAGAACTGGCCTTTCTAGAAAGCCATCCGCAGGTGGGGGTCGTCAGCTCAAGTGCCAGTTTAATTGACAGCAAAGGAAATCTTCTGAGTGTAGTCCATATGCCGCAATCGCATTTTATGATTGCCTGGTCGTTCTGCTTTGCAGATCCGCTGATTAACCCTGCGGTGATGGTGAAACGAGCTCTCTATTCCGAGGTGGGGGAGTATCGGAATTTGGCGGAGAACAAAGGAGAATATTTTCCGGAAGATTTTGATTTGTGGATTCGCATGATCACGAAGACCCAATTTTATAATTTGAGCGAACCATTTCTCAAACTGCGCAAGCATGAGCAGAATATTACAAAAACCCGGGCACAGTCAGCGTTAAAAAATAGCATACGCATCTGTGGATGGTATTTGGAATCTCTGCATAACCCAAAAATAGATGCGTCGGATGCAGAATTATTATGGTCTCCATTAACTTCTTCCAATTCATTTTCTTTATTCAAATTGTTAACCCGGCTCTATCATTCTTTTATCACCCAGAATAATATCAGTATTCAAGAAAAAGAATTCATTCAAAATGATTATGTGTATCGAGTAAGACAAATTATCAATAACGCTTCTTCTGGTTTACCCCGATTCATAATATTGGGTTTTATGAGAAGTGTACAGATCCAGATCTACATAAACAGGAGATTCAGACATTAAAGAATTTATTTACTCTTGAAGTATCAAGTGATCAATGGCCTTTAAGCCAAGCTTGAAATTTTGGGAGTATAAACAATTAATTGATAAATGAGCAAATAATGAAAAAATTTGCGTTGATTTCCCACGTATTACCCCCTTCTCCTACAGGGCAAGCGGCAATGCTTTACCGTATTCTTTCTGGAGTTGAACCGCAATCGTACCTATTAATCCATTCAAGAGCTGAAATGGCAGTAAAAGGATGCGAGAATAATCCGTGTTCGTTAGAAGCAAAATATTATTGTCTTCCTCTGGAACCTACCATTTACCATTTCAATTTTTTTCCATTTTCAATTTTCCGCAATATTTTCAACATTGTTTCTTATGTTTCTTGTAGAACTAGAAATATTGTAAAGATCATTCGCAAAGAACCTGAAACAGCAGCTATTATTGCCTGCACGGGTGAAATTGCAGATATTCCCGCAGGATATTTTGCCAGTAAAATCATGGGACTGCCTTTTTACGCGTATCTTTTCGATGATTATGTAAATCAATGGACAGGCGTGCAAAGGATTTTTGCCAGGTGTATTGCTGCGTTGATTTTCAAACATTGTGCTGGAGTGATTGGGCCTAACGAATTCATTTGCGAAGAATATAAAAAACGTTATCAAGTTTCGACTACACTTGTACGCAACCCAATCAACATAGACGAATTAACTAATGAAACCAAATTTACCTGGCCTGATGAAAGCGAAAAGATCAAAGTCGTCTATACTGGATCCATTTATCATGCAAATTTTGACTGTTTTATTAATCTGATCCAGGCTATTCACAATTTGCCGCAGTATCCGATAGAATTACATATTTTTACTTCGCAAACTCCCCAAGAAATACAAATTCACGGGATTAAAGGGGATAATGTTTATATACATCATCATTTGCCTTATCAGGAAATCATTATGTGTCAACATAGGGCTGACATCTTGTTCCTTCCCCTGTCTTTTACTTCTTCAATTCCTGAAGTCATTCGTACATCCGCTCCGGGTAAAATGGGAGAATATTTAAACAGCGGCAGGCCGGTTCTGGCTCACGTTCCGGGTAATTCATTTGTGGCATACTTCTTTACTAACCACAAATGTGGTTGGTTGGCTGACCATAATGATGCAGGAAATCTCGCTGCTGTGATCCAGCAAATCATCACACAGCCAGAAAATCGAAAGTTGCTCACTCAAAGTGCCAGGAAGATAGCCAGGGATGAATTTTCACCTGAGTTAGCTCGTGAGCAATTGGTGAATCGCTTATTGGGAGAAACCCAAAGAGAGTGAACAGAACTCAGCCAGAAAGAGTAAGAGAATTATGCGCATCCTTTTTGTAGCCATGTCAAACAGTATTCATACAGCCCGCTGGATCTCTCAAATTCAGGATCAGGGATGGGAAATTTATTTATTCCCTGTGCAGCGGCAGGACCCCCATGCGCTGCTGCGCAACATTACGGTATACGGCGGCAATCCCTGGCGCGCCAAATATCTTCATAAAAGCGTCCATTATAAAAGGTGGACAAGTGGTTATTTCTATCTGGATGGTCTGGAAGGCCGCCTAAAAAATCAGATTACCGCAAAAAACAAAGAAAATGCTCTGGCAAAGGTCATCCGGGAGGTCAAACCGGATATTATCCATTCGCTTGAGTTTCAACATGCCGGTTATCTCACTCTTCAAGTCAGGAAAAATATGGGTGGAAAGTTTCCTGCCTGGATTGCGACGAATTGGGGAAGCGATATTTATTTGTTCAGACATTTTCCTGAGCACGAGCAATTGATCAGAGAAATCTTGCAGAACTGTGATTATTACTCATGTGAATGTCAACGCGATGTTGAAATCGCTCGTTCACTGGGCCTCAAAGCGCCGGTACTGCCTGTACTTCCCAATGCCGGCGGCATGGATATTGAGCATGCGCTGACGTTCCGCCAGGAGGGTCCGGTTTCACAACGAAAATATATTATCATCAAAGGCTATCAAGGTTGGGCTGGCCGCGCTCAGGTGGCATTCCAGGCATTAAGGTATTGTCGAGATGTTTTACAGGGGTATAAAATTTGCGTCTATGTGGCAGAGGAAGATACCCAAATCACAGCACAGCTTTTTTCTACTGAAACCGGAATCAAGGTTGAGATAATCCCCTATTCTTCTCACGAAGAGATCCTAAAGCAATTTGGCAAAGCACGTATTTATATTGGTTTGAGCATCTCAGATGGCATCAGTACCTCTCTACTAGAAGCCATGATGATGGGCACTTTCCCAATCCAGTCCTGTACCGCCTGCGGTGATGAATGGATCGGGGACGGGAAAAGTGGTTTTATCGTCCCGGCGGAAGAACCTCGTGAGATCGCCGAAGCCATTCGGGCAGCATTGCTCGATGATGCGCTGGTGGATAAAGCTGCCGAGATCAATTTAGCGACCGTCAGACAACGATTGGATTATTCGAAAATTCAATCACAGGTGATTGAAATATATAAGAACGTTTTTGCATCACTAAAAAAGAAGTTTGGTTAATTATTTAGCCGGATTATTTGATCAAATTCTTCTTGTATTACCTTGTTTCACAAAAGATCAACAAAACTTGTGTTATAATCAAAAAGTCATTTGTAGATAATTCGTTGATATGCTCACCTATAAATTCAGCCTTTTAATGTCCTGGAAAGGTTATTCAGTTTCTTAACAAACTTATGGGGTGAGTTTTATATTACTTATTTGGGAGCGGTTAATGAGGATATTAATTTTGGGGGGTTCGGGCATGTTGGGCCACCGCTTGTGGGTTGATTTGAACAAGCAGCACGAAACCTGGGTAACCATTCGGGGGAATGCGAACGAATTTCCAAATACACCTGATTTTCCTAGAAAATTGATTCGCGAAAACGTAGACGCCCTGAATTTTGATCAAGTGACACGGGCGCTGGCCTCCATCCAACCTGATCTGGTCATCAACTGCATTGGTTTAATCAAACAAATGGGGCATTTGGCGAGAGACCCATTATTTTCAATTTCTTTGAACGCTATGCTGCCTCATAGAATTTCCATGATTTGCCGGGTGGCCAAGATCCGTATGATCCACATCAGTACGGATTGCGTCTTCTCAGGCAAAAGGGGTAATTACACAGAAGAGGATCAATCAGATGCGGAAGATATTTACGGCCGGACCAAGTTCCTGGGAGAAGTCTCCTATCCGCATTGTGTTACTTTAAGAACTTCCATTATTGGGCGTGAATTGAAGAACAAACTGGGGCTGATTGAGTGGTTCCTTGCCCAAAAGGGTCAAATTAACGGCTATACAAAAGCCATTTACTCCGGTTTTACCACGGATGAGCTCTCCCGTATCATTCAAAATTATGTGATCCCCAATCCAAAATTGAGCGGGGTATATCACGTATCCAGTAATCCGATTTCGAAATATGATCTTTTGCAATTAACCAAAACAGCTTTTCACCGCACAGATATTGATATTCTTCCTGAGGAAAAGTTTTTCAGCGACCGCAGTCTTAACTCAACCCGGTTTCGCAATTTTACCGGTTACAATCCTCCGACCTGGGAAGAAATGATCAATGAATTGGCAGCGACATCTTCTTTTTACGATAACCAGAGGTAAACATGATTCTTGATAATAAAAGTGTTTTGATCACAGGGGGTACCGGGTCTTTAGGGAAAGTATTAACCGGCAGACTTCTTTCAGGCGAGATGGGAAATCCAAAACGGATCGTGATTTTTTCACGTGACGAAGCCAAACAGCATTTTATGCGCGTAGCTTATATGAATAAGCATGCCGCTACAGATGAAGTCATTTATCAGCGTGCAAACGAGTTATTGGAATTCAAGATCGGGGATGTGCGTGATTTTCACAGTGTCA
>Ga0172375_10004333_pt1 | contig 21015 bp, 19 predicted proteins | sample LakKiv1m_FD_114537 | JGI IMG/M metagenome (GOLD analysis project Ga0172375, IMG submission 114537) | Freshwater microbial communities from Kabuno Bay, South-Kivu, Congo - kab_092012_11.1m | ecosystem: Environmental > Aquatic > Freshwater > Lake | place: Democratic Republic of the Congo...
GATGTGGTCCTTCAGGTAACGGAGTTTCCTGTACTGGCTGGCAAACGAGACTGCTATGATGAGAGGCAGGATCACTCCCCGCGGGTCGGGATTGCCGTAGACGGTAAGATTCACAACCATCATCGCAACGTTCCAGAGGAACAGCACAACCGTAACCGCCGTTTCAGTCAGAAACACCTTCAGGGTCGGGTATCTCATCGCCTGCACCCCGGTCCCAAGCATCATCACTCCGAGGATCAGGATGCCGACATTGATCATGGACACGCTGATGGCAAAGACCCCGATCCCGATGTTGATGATGCCCCACACGATCCCGCCGATGCCTATGTTGCTGATAAGCTTTCGCGCGCAGATGGCCATCAGCGCCTTGTTCTCTTCCGTATCAAACCATGCATCATGCTTCATCAGCCGTTCCCCCTTCCCCGCTTTCGCGCTTACCCTGTCAAACAGCCAACGCCGAAACAATGAGAAACACGCAAGCGGCCAACTGTGCCCGTAAAGGTGGAGCGGCGAGTCCCTGCCCTGCAGCGTGCGCTTCGCTCTGCTACAGGGCCTTCGCCGCTCATCGAGCAGGAGGTATTCGAATCGCCCTAGAAGGGGTCAGCCCTTACCATAGTACATAGTAGATTTCAGGCGGTTGGCCAGTGTGCTGTCAATCCGATGCAACTTCGCGCGTAGCTCGTTGTCGTTCTCAAGACGGATCTTCAGGCGGCTGATCTGATGACTCACCGCCACTCCGGTCTTCATGCCAAGCCGCTCCGCCGCCTGCCGTTGAGTCAGTCCGGCGTACTTGCAGAGCATCAACGCAACAGCGGGGCGTACTCGTCCGTCCCGGTGCCGGCCCTCCACGTACTCCCGCCCTCTGCCAAGCCCTTCTGCCACCACTGTCGCCACATCATCCGGTTTCAGTGTCCGCACAGCCTTCCGGAAAGCAGCATCCTCCACCTTCTTCCCGGACCCATAGACCATGTCATAGTGCCGATCCCTTACCCAGTGGCAGAATTCCTCACCGCCAATCCCCCAACGCGATGAGGTCATGACCGCCAGGAACTCCTCATCGGTTCTCGCCAGACCAGCCTCCACGAACTCCCGGTATTCTCTCCTCTGCCGGGTCTCACTCTTTGCCACCATCCGGAGCACCGGCCCGGATTCCACGAAGCTCTCGGGCTGCGCCAGCCCCACATAGCCTCGGTAACTGCTCCACGGATAGTTTCTCAATCGCACCAGTCGCTCTGCCAGGGGCGATCCCTTCAGGCCACCAACATAGACTGGATTGAGGTGAAGGTACCGCGTCAACTTCAGCAGGTACTCCTCGCCTTCCACAAGCCTGGCACCGTACCTTCCCTGCAGGACGTGTCCGCTACTGTCGTGTCTCAGATTGAAATACACGGTGTAGGCCGTCTCCAGTGCATGCATGAATCGACTCAAGTTCCCTTGCGGGGTCTCCAGAAGCAGGTGCACATGGTTGGTCATCAGGCAGTACAGATACAGTCGTATGCCATACTCGCCGGTCTTCTCGCCCAGCCGCGTCAGAAACCGCTCCCGGTCCTGCTTGTCATGGAAGATATCTGCCCTTCCATTTCCCCGAAGCGTTACGTGATAGATAGCTCCCTCATACTCCACTCTCAGTAACCGTGCCATGCCCAAAACCTTCTCACATCCCCCTGACAACGTCAATCCTTATGTACTATGGTAAGGGCTGACCCCGTTCTGTGCTTTATGTACTATGGTAAGGGCTGACCCCGTTCTGTGCGAGCTCGGCCGGCGCCTCAACATGCGGCCGCAGGCAGGACTGGTCCTCTGCGAGTGGGACCGCCGTAACTCCCTCCGCAGAGTGCCTTCTGCCACATGGATGGGTCCTGACTGGATGTGTCCGCCCTTCCCCGCCGATGAGGCCGCCGCAGTTGCCGCCATGTTCAACGATAACCCGTCGTACATCGAACCCACGCTACACGCAGTCGGCCACGAATACTGGACCAACGGACAGATGTCCCGCGCCGAATGGTACGACCGGCAGGGCTTTATGCGTGACGACACGCAAAGGCATCTCGACGCGTTCCTCGGAATCTACTCCGACGCAGGATTCAGGCAGCCCCTCGAGTCCTACATCCCCGCTGCGTTCCTCCACCGGTTCGGTGATGACGGGAAAGGCCTGGCCGGCATCTTGAAGCAGGCCGGGATCAGACACATCTCAACCCCGTACAAGACAATGTTCCACAGCCGTCCCACGGAATACCCGTTGTTCGGAGTCGAGGATGGGCTGATGACCGTCGACCGCGGCCACGACCTCGCGCCCTGGCACGCCATCGGCCCGTCACCATCCGGACACGTGGCCGGCCCGATCTGCGGATTGCACTGGCCCAACCTCCTGCATCAGGATCCGTCCCGCAGTGCCGAGGTCGTGGACCGATGGGTCAACCTGCTCACGCCGTATGACTCCATGCCCGACCGCACGCTCTCAGGAAACACGCGCGATTGCTGGACTCAGCTTGCCCATCACAGTACCGTAAGTGTTGAGGTACGGGGCTGTTTTGCCCGAAACGGCGGCAAAGGATTGCCGCCCTCCATTACCAACGGCCTGGAGGGCGCCAATCCATTGGCGCCGGGTGCTTCGGGACAGGGACAGGTGGTGTTCGACTTCACAAAGCTGAATCGCCTCTCGACCACCGCGATCGACAGGACGTTTGAGGTCAAGATACAGTCGGACCGCCCACTAGTGGTCACATCGCCAGACATGACAATTGAGGAAGCCAATCGGATACCCACAGCCGGCATGATGCGTCTGAAGGTTTCGCGTAAGGACGCAAGGCAGTCCAAGGGAATAATGGAGTTCATCACTCGATCCTCATAGGCATGGCTTCCCTGGATGGTTGTAGCCGCCCCGCTCTGTCGGGGCGTCCGGGGACACGGCGACGGAGCGCCGTGGCTACACGTCACAGAACATGACATGCACCTTCGCAAACTTCGCGGTCTTGGTGTTCAGGAGTTCCGGAGTCCAGAATATGTTCAACACAAAGTATACAAAGAAATGAAGGAATCACGTAGATGACTTACGATGAAGTCCGGTCCGGTCTTTCGCTACCCGGCAGCGCGGATGTCTGGAAAGCGGGATGGAATAGTTCCGAGGACTACCGCCCCATCGGCAACTCAACGGTACCTGACGAACGATTCCTCTCGGACGTCTGCAGGAATATCGGTCTCTCTGACGAAATCCACCGGGTTCTGGCGGATGCCCTGCCCATGTTCCAGCGCAATCCGGCGCTCGCCCGGCTCTTCCGCCACTGCCATTACCTCTTCTTCGAGCGCGAGATTGAACGCATGGACGTGGTGAAATGGCCCATGCTGCCCCTGTCTACCGATCCCGGCGCCGAACTCTTCTACGCTTTCGTCTACCTCTGCGGCACACCGAAGGTGCTCGAGCGGAACCGCGCGCGCGGAATTCCTGACGACGTAACATACACGACGCTGCGTGACCTGGAGCTGTGGATACGCTGGTTCCACGACACCGAAGGGCGCTGGGGATACGCCAATCTCGGCTGGCTCTGGTTCCACTTCAACAGCCGCATTTTCTCGCTCGGCCGGCTCCAGTTCTGCCTCGACAGGTTCTCCTTCGATTTCCACGGATTCAAGAACACCCGGACCGGTGAGTTGTTCCTTCTCGCTCCCGCCGGAGCCAAGGTTCGCACCGACGGTCAGTTTGATGGAACCACCGGTGTTTCCGATCCTGCCGCATTCAAGACAACGTACCGGGAAACACACGGGACAGTCACCGGTCACCCGGTAACGCGCGACGGCCGAATCCTGTCCGAACAGGTCACACTCCAGAAAGAGGAATTGGAGCAGGTTGTCGCGCAAGGTGACGCCGCGTTGAGCGTGCACATGCCGGCAAGCGGACCGCTCGCGCCCGACACCTGCGCCGAATCGTATCGCCGTGCCATGGAGTTCTTCCCGCGGCACTTCCCGGAGTTCAGGTTCAATATCATGTTCTCCGCAACCTGGCTGTTTGACGGTCAGCTTGCGCAACTCCTGCCGGCCGACTCGAACATCGTTCGCTTCCAGCGCGAATACCATCTCTTCCCGGTACAGGGCGCAACGGACGGCCAGACGTGGGAACGGGTGTTCGGGCACAGGTACAACGACCTCACACAGGCTCCACGCGATACCGCTCTCAGGCGCGCCATAGTTGACCATGTTGTCCGTGGCGGCCACATGCGGATAGGTGGTGGATTGCGCCTGGCGCGTACCTGACCCGCATTCATCAGCGATTCCATTCGCGCAAACGCCCGTTTCATGCGCTTGGCTACCCGCAAGGCAGTCTGCTAGGATTACGCCCATGAAGAAACCCGCCGTCCTCGTGCTTTACAACCTTCCCGTACGCGGGGCGGACCGCCACGTCGAATCCGACAGGGGTATTCTCTACGAAGTCAGCGCCCTGTCGGCCGGCCTGCGCAGACTGAAATACCCGTTCCGCTGCCACGGCATCAGGCGACTGTCAGACATCCCGGCGGCATTGGCGCAAGGCCGTGAGCCCGTGGTATTCAATCTTGTTGAACGGCTGGACGGCCCCCCTGCCGATTACAATCTTGTTCCCGCAGTGTGTCGCGCCCTCGGCCGCGCCTGTACCGGCAGCGATACAGAATGCCTCATGCTCACGTTCGACAAGTACCTGACCAAGACACGACTCATCTCGGCCGGCATCGCCGTCCCCGCCGGCACGGTCTTTCCGCAGAAGGTTCAAGGTCAAGGCAATGTCACCGGCCCTGGTCGACCCCCGTACATAGTGAAACCCGTCAGCGCGGACGGCAGCGAAGGCATAGACTGCAAGTCCGTGATTCGCAACTCCGGCAGCCTGCTCGGGAAGGCGGTCAACAGGGTCCACAGAATCTGCGGGCAGCCCGCGCTCGTTGAGCAGTTCATCGACGGACGCGAGTTCAACATCTCCGTCATGCAGGACGGCAACAGGGTTCGGGTGATGCCGATCGCGGAAATAGACTTCACGCTGTTTCCGTCTAATCGGCCGCGCATTGTCGACTACGACATCAAGTGGAGACCCGGGACCATCCCGGGAATAGTCTCGCCGCGAAGAGTCCCGGCGGACGTCAGCAGCGTCGAGGCAAACTGCATCCGGGACACTGCGCGCCATACGTGGACGGCCTGCGGATGCCGGGATTACGTCAGGATCGACATGCGCATGGACCGGCAGGGCAGACTGTACGTGCTGGAAATAAACGCAAATCCCGACATCTCGGCCGAGGCCGGTTTCCCGGCAGCCCTGAAGGCTGCCGGTATCAGTCTCGACGAGTTCATCGCAACCGTCATCTCAAACGCCGTTTCAAGGGGCTGAGGCAGCCCGTCCTTCGCGCCCTTTGCGACCTTCTGTTCAAAAATCCGGAATTCGGATCCTGAAAATCGGCCGTCTTTGCTCGGGTGGAGCGGCGAGCCCCTGCCCGTCGAAGCCTCTGAGCGAAGGAGGACGCGCCTCGGGACGAAGGAGGGCGCACGGCATCCGGTTCCGGTCCCCACGTCCTACATCCCACTTCCCACTCTTAACACCCCACCCCCCCTCCAAACCCCTAAATACCCACTACATATTGTGTTGCGCAGGTTCGACCCACATGATATAGATGTACGAACGTCATTTTGACCGGGAGGGTCCGTGTACCTTAAGTCGTTGGAAATGATAGGTTTCAAGAGCTTCGCCGATAAGACCAAGCTCGATTTTGAGCCCGGCATGACTGCCATCGTGGGCCCCAACGGTTGCGGGAAAAGCAACGTTTCCGATGCCATGCGATGGGTCCTCGGCGAACAGAGCGCAAAAGCACTCCGCGGCGCCCAGATGACCGACGTCATCTTCAATGGAACCGACGTACGTAAGCCCCTCAACATGGCGGAAGTCTCCGTAACCTTCGCCGATTGCGACAAGGCGCTGGGAATGGAGATGACCGAGGTCACGATCACGCGCCGCGTCTTCCGCACAGGCGAGGGACAGTACTTCATCAACAGGGCGCCGTGCCGCCTCAAGGACATAGCGCGCCTCTTCATGGATACCGGCGTCGGCACCACTTCCTACTCGGTCATGGAACAGGGCCGCATTGACCAGATCCTCAGCTCCCGCCCCGAAGACCGCCGCGAAGTCTTTGAGGAAGCAAGCGGGATCACGAAGTTCAAGAACGACAAGAAGGAAGCGCTGCGCAAACTTGAACACACCGAGGCCAACCTCCTCCGCCTTGCCGACGTTATCCGCGAGGTAAAACGCCAGATCGGCTCGCTCCAGCGCCAGGCCGGCAAAGCACGCCGCTACCAGTCCCTGCGCGAAGAACTGCGCAAGGCGGACGTGTTCCTCACGCGTGACCGCCTGAAGGCGCTGGAAGAGGAAATAGCCGCGATCCAGGCCAAGCTGACCACCTTCAACGAGGACCTCCGCGCCGCGCAGAAGGAAGTGGAAGACCTCGAGGAAGGCAACAGCGTTCTTCGCCAGAGCGTGGTCCAGACCGAACATGAAATCGGCACCGCCCGCGAACGCGCCGTCCAGGCCGAAAGCAAGCTCGAGCACACCCGCGAACTGATCAAGGTCAACCGCGAGCAGTCGGCCGAGTACAAGGCAATGGCCGACCGCGATCGCCGCGACACCGAGGCCACGAAACAGCAGCTCGAACAGGCCCATGTCGCAAAGGACGGCTTCGCCAAACAGGTGGAAGCCCTCAAGGCGGATGCCGACCAGGCAACAAAAGCCCTGGAAACAAAGACATCCCTGTTCAACCAGCACCAGGAAGAGCTTTCCACTGCCAGGCAGAACCTGCAGGCACTGCGAAACGACCTGATCCAGCTCGAAAGCCTGGCCACCCGCCTGCAGAACGAGCACATGGAACTCGAGGCGCGCGAACGTTCCCGCATCCTTGAGCGCGAGCGCCTTGCAGCCGAACGCGGCCACATTGCAAAAACATCCACCGACCTCGAAGCGCGCCTCACCGAAAGCACCGGCATACTCGAAGCCCTCCGCGTCGATGCGCATTCCCGCGAACAACAGCTCGAAGCGCTCTCCCAGCAACGCATCGCCCTGGATTCGAAGATAACGGAACAGACCCGCAGGCAGTCCGACCTGCAGTCGTCCCGCGCAGCCTGCCAGGCGCGCATCGCGGTGCTCAGGGAAAGTGACCGCGACCCCGGCGCGATGCCGGACGGAACCAGGCTGCTGCTCGATTCCGCCAACCCGCTCGCAGTCGATAACCAGTTCGTCCTCGGAACCCTTGCCTCTCATATCGAGGTCGAGCCCGACTACGTCCGCGCCGTGGAAGTCTCCCTGCGCGCCTGCATGGACGCAGTACTCGTCCGTAACTCGGCCGCCGCCCTTGATATCGTGACCAGGCTCCAGTCCGCCACCAAAGGATCCATACGCCTTCTGGCCGTGCCCCCGGGCGCCCTCCCCCGCCCACCCGAAGGAACACGCGGCGATCAGCTGCTTGACCACGTGAAGTGCTCGGAGGCCGCGCGGCCGATACTCGAAAACCTGCTCGGCTCCGTCTTCGTAGTGCCCGCCCATACGGACATCCCGAGCCCGGTGCCAGCTGGAATCGTTTTTGCGACAAAGACCGGCGTTCTCGCCCGGGGGGACGGGTGGGTGGAATACCTCGTCCCGCAGGATAACGCGGCATACCCAATCCACCTCCGCCAGTCCATCGCGGCCACGGAAGAAGAATCACGGCGGCTCGACGGCGAAATCACCGATGCTGCCGCCGCGCTTGAGAAATGCCGGCAGGATCTTGTAGCGCTGGACACCGCGATCCGCGAAGAGCGGGTCCGGCTGGACAAGAGCGCCCGTGCCCTCGCCCAGAAAGAGGGCGAAAGCCAGGTCATCTCCAGCGAGGCCCGCACCAGCGCCCAGAAGCTCGAAACCGTCTCCTGGGAACTGGACAACCTCAAGACACAGAACGTCTCCAGCGAGGCCGAACGTAACCACATCGAAGAGCAGCTCCGCGACGTCAGGACCCGCCGCGAACAGAACGCCGAGTCATCCGCCACGGCCAACCGCGACCTGCAGCGGCTTGAGTCCCGCCACGTCGAACTCCAGAACGACCTGGCCGAAACCCGCATCCGCCACGGCGAAGTCGGCCAGAACCTGCGTCACGAGGAATCCCGCCTTGAATCCGCCACCGCAAGGATAGAGGAGCTCGACCGGCACCTGCAGGAACGTTCGACTGCCATAGCGGAATACGAGAGCCGCATCCGCGCCATGGAAACCGCAGTCCAGATGGCGGAAAGCAGCATCACCGTGCTCGAGGGACAGGTGCGGACAGAGCATGACAAGGTCGAGAGCCTCCAGAAGAACCGCATCAAGCAGGCCGAAGAGCTCAAGCGCCTCGAGGAAGCCACCACCACGAAACGCAGCGCCCTCGAGGAACTGCATACGAAGAAGTCCGCCCTCGATGTCGGGTTCACCGAGAAGCGCATGCGCCGGCAGAACGAGGTCGATCGCATCGCCAACGAATACAAGATGACCCAGGAACAGATGGCGGCCGAGCCGGAACCCCAGTGGGATGAAGGCCAGCCCGCCCCCGAATCGCTGGATACGTACGTCGCAGAACTGCGGACCAAGCTCGAAGCCATGGGGCCGGTCAACCTGGTCGCCATCGAGGAATACAAGGAGCTGGAAGAGCGCTACTCGTTCCTCACCCAGCAGGAACAGGACCTCGTCAACTCCAAGCAGCAGCTCATGGAGATGATCCGGAAGATAAACCACACCACGACGGATCTCTTCCGATCGACGTTCGAGAAGGCCAACACCAACTTCCAGGTCATGTTCGAGAAGCTGTTCAACGGCGGGTCAGCCAAGCTGGTCCTGGTCAACGAGGAAGACATCCTGGAATGCGGAATCGAGATCATTGCCCGGCCTCCCGGCAAGCGGCTCCAGAACGTGTCGTTGCTCTCCGGCGGCGAACGCACTCTTACGGCCGTCGCCCTGCTGTTCGCCATCTACATGATCAAGCCCAGCCCGTTCTGCATGCTCGACGAACTCGATGCCGCCCTTGACGAGGCTAACATCAACAGGTTCGTAACGACCCTGCAGGACTTCCTCAACCAGTCCCAGTTTGTTGCGATCACGCACAACCGCAAGACGATCGCGGCTGCCCGCGTGCTCTACGGAGTCACGATGCACGAAAAGGGCATATCGGGCATAGTGTCCATGAAATTCAACGACGCCGCAAAGGAACCCGTTCCCGTCGGCTGAACCCGGCGGATTCTGCGTGAACCATGTCCAGGGACCCGTCCAATTCCGAGCTGCTTGACTGCGCGATGGCCGTTGCGCGGGCTGCCGGATTCCATGCCTTCACCAACTGGTCCCGCCGCAAGGAGGTCCTGAAAGTCTCTCCCCACGACCTCAAGCTCAAGCTGGACGTCGAATCGCAGCAACGGGCAGAGCAGATGGTGCGCAACAGGTTCCCCGACCATGCGTTCCTCGGCGAGGAGGAGACCGGCCATGCCGACCGTAACCCGTCAAAGGCGGACTACCTCTGGATCATCGACCCCATTGACGGGACCGTGAACTTCTCGCACGGGATACCCTTCTGGTGCACGTCCGTGGCTGTGGAACGCGAGGGAAAGACGCTGGCCGGGGCAGTGTTCTCCCCTGCCCAGGATCATCTCTTCACCGCCACCTGCGACCAGCCTGCGCTGTTCAACGGCAGGCCAATCAAGGTGTCCGATACGGCCACTCTTGCGGATGCGATGATCGCTACAGGCATAGATCGGGGTGACGACCTGGGCATTCCGCCGATGGCCATATTCAACCGGATAACGGCAACCATACAGAAAGCCCGCGTGCTGGGTTCAGCAGCCCTTGACCTCTGCAGGGTGGCATCGGGCCATATTGACGGCTATTTCGAGGCGGGGATCTATGTCTGGGACGTGGCCGCTGCAGGATTGATAGTCCGCCAGGCCGGTGGCAAGGCCGAAGAACTCGGCGCCCGCAGGGGCCATTGCCTCCGCTTCGTCGCCAGCAACGGCATCATCCACGAAGACCTCAAGAAGGTCGTGGATGTGACAAAGTTCAAGTAGGCCTGCTTGCCCTGAGCCTCATGGCGAAGGGCCTGCCCCCTCGCAGAGAGTGCCGTGGACTCCCTTTCGCGGACCGAACGTCCGTCGCATCCGCTCGGCCGATTCGGTCCCTCCCAAGCCGTGACCGGTCACAGGAGGGACGGCATCCATGAGCTTGCGAATGGTGCCGTCCGTCAGTTCCCCTTCACCACGATTGACAGCACCATGGAGGGCAAACTTCCCAGTTTGCCGTTGTAGTAGCCGCGTTAAACGCGGCAGGAGGCCGGGGGCTACCGCTTCGGCAAATGCTCAAGATCGTCGAGATCCTTGTGCCGGCCCGACGCACGCTTGTTTACCCGGAGATGCCGCAGGGATATCAGGTTGACCGTCTGTCCGTCGATCCTGGTCACCTTCCGAGCCGCATAGCACCTGGCGAAGTCAACGCCGTCGATATCCGTTATGACTTCTATCCGCATGGGCGGCACACCCATGCGGATGATCTTGCCATGTTGAAGGAACAGCCCAGGGCGAAGCTTTGCGTCCTTCATGCCGAAGCGCTGGAATACGTCAACAAGCCTGCCGGCGTTCTCCCGCGAGATCGCCACCCAAATATCCATGTCGGCGGTTGTTCGAGGGTAGCCATGGTAACCGACGGCATATCCGCCGATCAGCAGGTACTCAACCCCGGCGTCGTTCAACAACTTCAAGAACTCTTTGAAGTCTTTTGGAAGACTGTGTTCGGCCATAGGCTATCTGCCGATTGATCTGCATGGCTTTCAGACGTCGAACCGGTGTCTGCCTGAGCCAGTACTGGGCATCGGACTGCCCGTGCACGTCTGAAACCTCAAGCGTGTCACGTTGCACTTTCATAGCAGGAATCTACCATTCCTGACCTGCAAACTCAAGATATCGTAATATGCCAATCCCGGTGTCCGCTGTTCATGCACAGCAGCGGTTCCTTGCCACCAGTGCCAGCACCATGGAGGGCGCGCGGCATCCGGTTCCTGTCCCCACACTCTACCTCCCACTTCCCACGTTCTACGTTCTGCCCCCACGTTCTACAGCTTCTTCGTCTGGTGGGCGCGCTCGTTACGGGGATCGAGCAGCGGATTGCCCTCGGGCTTGGCGGCCGCCTCTTCCATGTCCAGTGCCATTGCGGAGCGTCGGACAAAGGCCAGCTGGGCGGCAACCTCGGCATACTCGTTCTTCGCGCTGTGGTGTTCAACCCCGAGACAGCCGCTGTAGCCTGCCTTGCGCAGGATACGCAGGGCTGAATCCACGCGATTGAACGTGGTGTTCGCGTCGATGTGAGTGTGGACTGCCAGCGGCGCGAGTTGACGGTCGTAGTCATCCGGCGTGCCCGCCACGTCCTTGCCCATGTGGAGGAGGATGCCGTAGGCGGGAGAATTCACTGCTTTTGCCAGCTTCAGCATGCTGTCCGGGTAGTTCTCCGCGCCCCAATGTGTTTCCGGGCCGATCTTGTAGCCCTTTTCCCCTGCCCGTTTGGCCCATGCCTTGTAGGTCTTGACGATCAGATCAAACTGTTCGGTGGTCCAGTTGCGATCGCGGCCCCCGGCGTCGATGCGGACCGTCCGGGCTGACAGGAATTCCGCGGCGTCGAGATGGCGTTTGGCCATGGCAGCATTCTTTTCACGCTGGGCGGGATCATCCTCCCAGACATGACAGCCGTCCGCGTGATAGTTCACGAGTGTCAGTCCGCGTTCCCGCATTGCGTCGCGGACTTGCGTGAGGAAAGCCGGCTGGAGGTATTGTTCAGGGTCGGGCCCGAGCATTCCGTTCCAGATATCCGCCGTATCGAGGTTGTAGCGGTAGCGGCACGACTCCAGGTAGCCGAATATGTTGAGTGTCCCTTCCGCGAGTGCCCCGTGAAACGAATAACCTGCAATGCTTATTGTATTCATGGTGCCGAACCGTATTCCCGTGCGCGCGGACCGTCAAGCTTCTTCCGGGATCCCCTCCCCTGGCGCTGATCCATTCTCCCGGACCGAACGGCCGTCGACCGATTCGGTCCATCCCAAACCGCAGCCGGCCCCGGGAGGGACGGCATCCATGAGCTTGCGAATGGTGCCGTCCATTCAGTTCCCCTTCACCACGAAGCCCGTTCTCTCCGTTTCAGGGATTCTGCGAGGTTCGAAGAACAGGTAGGGTCGAGGCGCTGCCTCGACCTTCTGCTTCCGTAGGCCTTCCTCTCGGTCACCCCGATGGGCTTGTCCTGCCCGCCTCGCCGTAGCTTCCGAGCGAAGGCGGGAGGTACTCCGAAGGGGTGAAACTACATAGCCCGGGGTGAAACCCCGGGATTACGTAACGCCTCCCAAAATGGCTGAGGCCGTTGAGCGCGAGGAGCGGACTCCATCTTCCGGATTCACCACGGAGACACGGAGCCGGAAAGAACACCGAGGCTAACGAATGACTGGCAGGCCGCGCGGCCTGCCAGTCATTCGTTAGCCGGTTGCTTTGGGAGGAAGAGGAGCTGCAATCCGTTCTCTTCTCTCTCCCATTACAGGCGCGAGAGAACGGCGGACCTGTCCGGCACCGCCGGACAGGCCGACGTTCTCGAGTCTCTGCACACTTCCGCTCCGTGCCTCCGTGTCTCCGTGGTTTATGTTACTCCCTCTTCCCAGGCGCGATGCGCCTGGCTATGGAATTCGACCCCGTCCGCCGTCGCTCTGCGGGCTATGGCGGACAAGTTTGGGTCGCTGGCCCAGAACACACCCGCCCGCCAACATCGTGGTGGAACATCAGGGTCAGGCATCAACAATCCACATTCTCGGCGCCCTTCCGGTCCGCGAACCGCCACCACCATCTGTGCAGCCCTCAGGTTCCTCACCATGCCTCATAAGCCACAACCCACTACCCATACCCGCAACAACATTGTTGATGCCTGACCATGTGCTTCCAAAGGGATGGCACATCCCGCATCGTACTGTCTCACGTTCGGCCGGCATTTTCCTTGATCCTCCAGGCCCCGGGTGTATTGTGTCTTCATCATGCATTCAGGGCTCGCACGAGTCATCGTATGGGGGTATTTGGCCGCATGAACACAGACGGATCCGACAAAAGAGCAGCATCCCTCAGACTCTGGTGTCTGTGCGCGTTGTTTGCCGCGATTGCAGTCCCGTGCCAATCTGGCGAGACGGGTGGCGTCCAGATCGGCACTACAATGGAGGAAGTCCAGGCTGCCATCGGCAAGCCCCATGGCAAGATGACAGTCAAAGGCAATGTCGTATGGCTCTACGAGAAGGGCACTGTGGAGTTCCAGGATGACAAGGTTGTTGCTTCTTCCCTCATCGATGACGCCACCCTCGCCAAACGGCAGGCGGAAAAGGCCAGGTTGGCGGCGGAACAGAAAGAGGCCCGGCTGAAGTCACACACATCACAGGGCCGACCAGTCAAGACACATCCGGTTCCGGACAAGCAGACGGACGTACCGCTCCAGGCAACGTCGCGGCCTGCGCAGACTCCCCCCGCGCCACCGGCAGACCGGGTTTTTGCCGAAGGAATGACTTACTTCATCTCGTGCGAGGCCGGGCAACGGCTGACTGCCTTCGAAGACGGCGCCTGTCTCGGTGCAATTACCATCACGGTGGCTGTGAACCCGTCCGCTCCCACTGGGCCCTTTCGCGTCCACTATTCACTGAAGTCGACTGATGGCCAGGCCGGCCAGAGAATCTACCATCTGGCAAGCGGCAAGATTGCCGACGGATCGATGGTGTTGCCGGAGTACGGCCATGCCGGAGGCAATGCGAGGTCCCAGACCACGACGATGGAGACTCTCATGACGGGCCGGTCACTGGGCAGTTGGCATTGGGACGCCATAACGGCCACAGACTCTAAGGGACTGCGCACGATCGGCCCTCTCACCGTGCAGATAATCGGGGGCACGACGGGCCATACGCCCATCAGCAACACGATTGAGCTCCCCGTCACCATACTGCCGGCGCCAAAGCCCCACAACTCCGGCGAGGTCTGGGGAACGACCAGTCCATGATTCCTGCATGATCGCCCGGCACTCGTCCACCAGACATCACTATTCACTATTGAAGGCCGGCCCCCGTCCTCCCGTTTCGGCGCCTTTCCGGTCCGCGATCAGTCCATTGTCAGCTTCTTCCACGCGATGCCTGCCACGACAACAGCCTGGACGACCAGCAACAAGATGGCGCCAATGAACCCCGCCTTGGCCGCGATGCGTTGCCGTCGGTTGTCGAAGACAAAATGGGTCCGATGCGTGACTGCGACGACGAGGAGATAGACGAGATTCAGCGCTCCGCCACACATGAACGCGAACATGGCAACCAGCATGTAGCCCAAACCGTCCATGCAGCCCTTGTAGAACAGAGCTTGCCGAATCGCTGCAACCAGGAACGGAATGCCGACAACCGCAAGCGGGATGAATCCCAAGTATGCTCTCATATTGTCCCCCATGCCACACGCTTGCTCTGACAACTGTCTCTTCTTCTCGCCTCTGCGGGCCTTGATGAAACGACAAAACCGAAGGGCACTCGCAATGACCAGGGCATCAAAGGAACAAAGGAATCCGGCCTCCATATACAAAGTGATCTCGGCGGCCGGGCGGATGGTCGTGAGACGTACATCCAGCAGGCCCGGGACGCAGAAGAGAACGGCGTTCACGGCCTGGTCCAGCGCATATAGAAGACAGGTTCCCAACCCCATCTTCCCAGAAACTCCCGCATACAACCACGAACCGTAGGAAGTGGTCGACCAGCACCACATGGCGAAAACGATCACCAAAGAGGCCATGGCACTGAATGTAAAACCGATCTCCTCGTCAAACCCGCCTTCCTGCCATTTCTTCAGCAGTTCATCCTCTTCCATCAGCCGTATGCCACCCAGAATGAGACAGAGAATGATATACCCGCCTCCCAGGACCAGGAAAGGGGCTCTCGGATCCAGGAGGCCGAAGAGAGCCGCAACTCCAAGTGGAATCCCGACCAGCATGAGTGTAACGGAGAAGAGAGCAGACAGGCACGCAGACCATCTGAAACGTCCCGTTCTGGTGCCGGCTACGACATCCACTCCACTCGCTATGTTCCCAGGACTCATTGTTGAACGGCAAAATACCCCGGAGCCACTGTGCCCCAAAACACAATACCGACTCCGAACAAGCACCATACCGGAGAGAACACAAGGGTCAGGTATCACCAATCAATATTGCCGGAGCCTTTCCGATCCTCGATCCGCCTCCACTATCTGTGCAGACTTCAGAGTCCTCGCCATCCCTCACACCCCCATAACCCACCACCCCACCCGTAACAACATTATTTATTGTTGATGCCTGACCCTATGCTAGCCTCGGTAGAGCGAAGCCCTGCCGAGGTTGAGCCGGGTTTCGGCATAGCTTTCGATGTCAGGATGCTGCAGCGCACTGTAGAGTTTCTTGTCCCTCACCTTCGCCAGCATCGCCCCCGCGCGCAGGTACGAGATCTGTGCATTCTTCAGATGCCCCTTCAGCACCCACGTGATCTCCAGTGCCTCCTGAACCGCGGTCTTGGGTTTGGGCGCGGCCGGTGCTTTGCTGGTCCGCGTTCTTGTCGTCTGGCGTCGTTTGACAACAGTGCGCTTCTTCATCTATTGCCTCCCGAAATGACTTGTTGGCGCATTCTTGCTGTTTTGCCGGCTTCTGTAAAGCCGCTCTGAGAACCCGCCTTCTTTCTCGAACTGTGCCGCGAGAGATGCAATCTGCGCAGCCGCGTTTGTTCTGTCGAATGCCGATTCGACAAAACATCACGCGGGCGGTCGAGCAGGCTGCACGCCACTGTCCGGAAGATAAAGAGCAGACCAGAATGAACCACGGAGGGCACGGAGGCACAGAGCAGACAAGAGGGACACCGAGGCTCGAGAACGGCGGTCTGTCCCGCGTGGACGCGGGCCCAGCCCGTCGTTCTCTCGCGTGTGCGGTTGGAGGAGGAGAATAGTTGACTCCTCTTCCTCCCAAAGCAACCGGCTAACGAATTACTGGCAGGCCGCGCGGCCTGCCAGTAATTCGTTAGCCTCGGTGTTCTATCCGGCTCCGTGTCTCCGCGCCTCCGTGGTAAATCCGAAATGAATTAACTCTGCCACCTGGAAACTCTTGAGCTTCCTGTATCCGCCGTGCTTGGGGATGAGGGAGGAAGTGGCTGTGGCGGCATTGGGCATCATTCCCTCCCCTTCACATGCTGCCTTCCAACCGGAATCTCAGCCGGCATGCATCCGCAGGCACATTCGTACTGGCCTGTGGGCTTTTCTCACCATCCATTAGCCCGAAGACTGACCGGCCGTCGGGTTCAACAAAAGATGGCCGATGCCACTCGCCCCATTCAGAAGAGGAGCTTTTCGGAAGGCTCACAGGAAAGACCAGGCATCCCTTTCCCCTGTCTCCAACTGCAATGAATAACCTGTCGTTCGGTTCAACTACAGCCGTGTGCTCGTACACTATGTCAACACCCTGTGTTGTCCGGGAATACCTCGACAACACACCTGACCCGATCCCTATCGCGGTAATTGCATGCACTTCTTTTGAGCCCGGGTCTTTGACACCCTTCAACTGGTAGCGCAACTTGCAGAATTCGGTCGGAGGCTGGGGCTTGGGACGTTGATCTTCAGGCAGGAAGTCCAACTCGCCATCGATCCACAAAGGCAAGTCCTTGATCGCTGGATTCGCCTCTGACGGTCTGTGCTCTTCCGGAATTCCTTTCAGGGTCCCCCTGGACAGTAGCCTTTTAGTGACGGTCCTAGACAATAGACATGTCGACCCACGGCCAATACGTTTGTCTATTGTCCGGGGTCGGCTATTTGCTTCTGACATTATTCCTCGGTAAAATAGTCCGAATCCGCCTTCTTGACTTCGTAGGTCCCGACCGTGGACACACCAACATTGTGGTCTATCATTAATTGCGCCAACGTCTCTCCGTCAATCAGTACAACCTTCGCGTCAATTCTGGAGACGTAGTCCTCCGCGTCAGACGAAAAGTCCGCTGTTGTTATGAAGAGCCCTTTCTTCGCGCGCTGACCTGTAAGAGCACCCACGAACTTCTGTATCTCGGGCCTCCCAACCGTGTTGTCCCATCGCTTGGCCTGAATGTAGATAGCATCCAGACCAAGCTTGTCCTCCTTGATGATGCCGTCTATACCGCCATCACCTGCCCTGCCAATGGCTTTGCCGGCATCTTTTCGCGTTCCCCCGTACCCCATCTTCACAACCACCTCCACAACAAGTCGTTCAAAGAAAGATGGAGAACAACTCTTGAGTCGCTGCAACAGTTCAGAAACAAGGTCGGTTCGCAGCTTCTGGTAGCCGTCCTCCAGCGCCTCTTCTGGCGTCCTGCTATTCAAATCCATTTCCGCAGGTTCCTCCGACTTCGTGTGACGCAGTGCTCTGAAGTCCTTGAACTCCTGGAATTGTGTCAGGAAGCCGACATCGATCCTGCCCGGTTTGCGTTTCAGGACATCGACACCACGCGCCGCTATCCTGTTTACACCACGCCTGGGAGCTTCTATCAGCCCTGCTTTCTTCATGTACGTTCGAGCCCAGCCTACACGGTTATCGAAAAGGGCTTGTTGACCGCTGGGAAGCAGTTCCCGGCGTTCTTCTTCGGTCAGATTGAACTCTTTCGCAAGCACGTCCACTGACTCGCGGAAAGTATGCTCCTTACCGTCCGCATAGAACCTCAGCAGCGGTAACATACACGACTGGTAATCAGGTATGGCCATGTGTGTATCCTTTCGTCACCTATGCACACCCTAGAGCCGTATCAACAAGATGCACAATGCAAAAAACGACCGCACGTGGAAGGAACAGGATATAGCGGGCGCGATTACTACGAAGGAAGGGTGGTAGTCCTTTATCCCGTACTGGCCCGATTCGGGTGCTTTCAGACATCCATGGTTATACGGCCACCACGCGCCGACGCTGGGCCGCTAAGCACTACAGACCTGCACTACATCCCAGGTTTCCGTGGGCAACGCGACTCATCTCCTCTTGTGTCCATACAGGCCCCTGCCCGTCTCAACCGTGACGGTGTCATTCGAGTTGATGAGGAAGATGATTGAATCGTCCAGGAACTTGCGATCGACAACGGCTTTCGCCGACTTCTTTACTTGCCGCGCATCAGTCCATTCAACTGTGGACTCACCGCCGAACGGACCGATGACCGGCCATATCCCCTTATCAACAGCCGGGTCCAGCACTCCAAACGAAAGCGTATCTCCTTTTGCCAGTTTCACCCTGGTATCGGTGACCAGTGCGGGCGTTCCGTTGTAAAGATAAACCTGACAACCAGGATGAGCACAGCCCGCCACGGAGAGTACAACCCCAAAGAGAATAGCCACTGCCATTGTTCTCATGGTATCCATTCCGGGCGAAGTTGTTTGTCTGTTGGCAGAACGGGCGCCCACTCCGCTACAGGATGATCCCGGACCTACTGTCATCGGTGCGAGGCCTTACGACATCCCGCCAACGGTCATGGCTCCACAATCTTGCTCCCGAGCGCAACACCGTCGTAGGCCGTGAGTGTCCACTCAGAATTCCCCTTGTAGGAGAACTGGAGGCTCTTAATTCGTGCCTTCTTAGCCGTGTACTGCGCAGTTGCCAGATTCACAGTCTGTGTTGAAGCCCGCAGACTTCCCTCCCGCCAGGCTATGGATACTTGCCATCCGATTCTAAACGGCACGAAACCCTCGTGTTTCTCTGCCCCTCTGCCAACAACACCGAGGTCATCCAGAAATTCGTCGGCCCCAAGCACGGGGTAGATATTAGTCTCCGATCTGTTTGCCACGACAATTTCGTAGGTCTCCAGCGGGACATTCACCACGTCCCCGGCTGCCGAATCTTCCCGTTCTGAGCATCCGACAGCACCACACACCACGACGCACAAGAGGATCAATATTCTCATCTGAACCACCTATCTCTTAGATACGGATACTTGCCAATCTCGGAACGCTATGGCTCAGAAGACAGGAACTTAGACCTTAGCAGGCCCACGGCACCGACTGGCACAAAGGAAGGGTGGCCTACCCTCCTCGCGGACTCACCTGCGTTCTCATCTAGCAGGACTCACAGAGTTCCCCATGCCCTGTCTACGGGACAATTTCCGGGCTGTCTTCCTTGTTCCCGGAGCGGGCAATAACCTGCCACTTGTCACCACCCACGTAGAAGAAGGTCATGCTCTTGATATCAGATCGCCTGGCCGCAAAGATGGACAGGTCTATGACACTCCTTCTGATCTCGCCGGCCTCTTTCCACTGGATCACAAACCCTTTCAGGAATCGCAATCGGCAACCACCCGCAGTCTTACTCCCCGCCCCTCCTCCAAGAAAACCAAAACCGGTGCCGTAGCCTTCAGGGTCAAGCATCACAGACCGGATAGGTTCCATGGAACGGTTACCCATTGTTATCTCACACGAGTAGTATCCGGTCCCAACATGGGCGCATCCGATGAAAAGCAGCAGGACGGACACGCAAAGGCTCACCGATTTTCTCATCCCATCATCTCACCGGTTCTCTGCCTGCGGGCGTATGGTTCGACCAGGTCTTGCCTCCCACCGACCATTCCCGTTGTAAGCCAAGATGATGGCCCGATTCTTGACATCGGCGAGGCTCCTGAGATCAACTGTTGCACGCCGCGTCTTCCCGTCGAAATTCTCCTCCCACTCTATCGGGAACGTCGCAGTGAACCGGACACCGACAACAGCGGTCTTCCCTGCCCCCTTACTGCCCAGAATACCGAAGTCGCTGTGGTAGTCGTCGGCCCCAGTTGCCACAGACGACACTTTGACATCCGCCTCATTTTCCAGCCAGACTTCGACCCATGTGGACGGTTCCTGCAACACACTTACACAGCCGGAGACCACCGCAGCGATAAGCAGAAGCAACAGGTAGTGTCTCATCGTGTCCATCCTCCATCCGGCAGATATCTGTGACCTGCCCTCCACAGTTCAACATGCTTGCTGTCCAGGTAGATTAGCGAGTCAGGGATATCATTGCGAAGATTGTTCTTCCTGAACATGAAGGCAGGAGACAGGAACATACCGGCGGGGAAGTCCCGGTGCCCCATGCTGTAATACCAAGTGTCATTGTCTGTTGGCGTGGACACGGCGTTACTGTCCATCATGCCGTACCTATCCATGTACTTCCACATTGTCTCCCGTCGGAACACATTCATCCCACAGCTTTCCATCATCTGGCGCACGAAGTTCAGCGGATCGGCGGACAGGGAATTGTTGTTATACCCGCCACCCACGTTCGAATGAACACCTCGGAACCCTACTTGCAGCGCCCCTTGCACATTGAGCACGTCTTTGTCAAAGAACGCCTTCCTCTGCTCATCTATGGCGATAAGATGCAGTGGCTGATGGGTGTAGGTCAGGTTCTCGGGTAAGTCATGCGGAAGCTCCTCCTTGGTATGCTCGACGGTGTCAAAGAGTACGGTTTGATTTATCGTAACACCTTCAAACAAAGGGTTCCTGTTTTTCACCTCTTCAGCAATTAGGTTCAGGAAGACCAGGCCTGTCAGCGACCCTCGGCTGAACCCAAAGACATTCACCTCTTTGTCGCCATTCTGTAGCTGCGTGCGCAGCAGGCCCATCATATGGCTGGCTCGTTCCTGAAGAGTCTCCCCGTACACCCCTTCCCCGAGTCTCTTCTTCACTCCATCGTATGGCGTACCATCCGGTGCGTACCCGGAGTAGACACCGGGAACATACAGTGCTCTGCCGCGACCTGCGTCTTCATCCCACGCTCTGTACAGGATCTCCACATTCGACCATGCATCGTCATCGAGACTGTTCCCCGTTCCGCCAAAGAAGTATCCAGCCAATCCCGTCGGATCCACGTTGTTAATCGGATCGTTGTTGCAGAAGCGGGAGCCGTTGAGGCCGGCTTGCTCGCGGAGAGGATCCTGGCAGAGCCACTTCATCGACGCGGGGTCGTACCAGCGGTAACCGAAATTGATCAGTTCGGTGGCCGGA
>Ga0172375_10004334_pt1 | contig 21013 bp, 24 predicted proteins | sample LakKiv1m_FD_114537 | JGI IMG/M metagenome (GOLD analysis project Ga0172375, IMG submission 114537) | Freshwater microbial communities from Kabuno Bay, South-Kivu, Congo - kab_092012_11.1m | ecosystem: Environmental > Aquatic > Freshwater > Lake | place: Democratic Republic of the Congo...
AGCGGAATGAAAGAAAGAGAGAAAAGTCCAGAAGACATTTTCTCTCTTAATGAAAATGTTCGACCTTTGTTTTCGTCTAAAAAAATTACAGATGAAACATTTAACATTAGAACAAAGGTACGCATTAAAAGCATATTTAGAATGCGGAAAGTCAAAAAGTGAAACAGCCAAATTGATGGGTGTTGACAGAAGCACAATATATCGAGAATTAAGTCGTAATAGCCGAAAACAGGGTGTTTACAATCCTAATTTTGCAAATGAGCTGGCAGAAGAAAAGAAAGAGCGGTATTTTCGACAACGAAAGTTTGATGAAGAAAAGCAAAAACTTATCGACAACTGGATAAAGCAAGAACAATGGTCTCCCGAGCAAATAAAAGGATACTGTGATTGCAATAACATAGAAATGGTTTCTCACGAAAGGATATACCAATATATCAGAAAAGATAAACTTAATGGTGGAGATATTTATAAACACCTGAGACATAAATTAAAACATCGAAAGCGATCTGTTTCTGGAAAATACGAGATTATTAAAAATAAAGTATCCATCGAGCACAGACCAGATATAATCAATAATAAGGATCGTTTTGGAGACTGGGAAATTGACCTTATTGTTGGAAATAATCATAATGGGGCAATGGTTACTATTGTAGAAAGAAAAACTGCTATGATTATGATACGTAAACTAGAAAATGGCAAAAATGCTGACAACCTTGCTGATACTGTTATAGATATGCTATTACCGTATAAAGATAGCGTAAAATCAATAACTAGTGATAATGGTTTAGAGTTTGCTAGGCACGAAAAAATATCTCAAAAACTTAATGCTGATTTTTATTTTGCTCATCCATATTCTTCATGGGAAAGAGGATTGAGCGAATACTCCAATAAATTAATTAGACAATACATCCCTAAAAAGGCAAATTTTAATAACTTTGATGAAAATTATATAAAACAAGTTCAATATAAAATTAATAGAAGACCTAGGAAGAACCTTGGATTTATGACACCGAAAATGAATTTCTTTAAATTTGTTGCATTAGTCTCTTGAATCTTCTTTGCTCTAAAATGTGAAATTTATTTGCATTAGGCAATTTTGTTCTTTATCTTTGCTTTTTGTTTTATAACTAAAGGATTATTTTATGAAGAAAATTACTCTTTTTATTTTTGCAGTTATTTTTGCAACTATCAGTGCCAATGCACAATCGTTTACTTTGTCGAACCTTGACGGGCCTGTACCAAATGGATCGAGTATTAACGTTTGGGGAGATACAACCACAGGACTTGCAATGAAGTCACATATTTTTATTACAAATAATGCTGGCGTATATAAATCGGTAAAAATCACCAAAACGAACGTATCGCTTATTTCTCATCTTACTGAAAATAGTTTTTGCTGGGGAACTTGTTATGGTCCAACAACATTTACCTCTCCGGTAGCACGCAACATAGCAGCCGGTTACACCGATACTGATGGTTTTGAAGGAGATTATTATGCTAATGGTTTTTTGGGAACATCAACTGTAAAATATCTTTTCTTCGATACATTAAACGTAAATGATACTGTTTGTTTTTATGTTAATTACATGGGAATAGGTCTTGGACTTAATGATGCGGCCATAAACAACACTGAATTTTCAAATGCTTATCCAAACCCTGCTAATACAAGCACTACATTTAATTATAAAATACAAAGTGGAGCGGTTAATACAACCTTAATTATTCGCAACCTGATTGGTAGTGTTGTAAAAGAGGCACGTATTGACGACCAACAAGGAAAGCTTGTAATTTCTACACAAGAACTTAAAGCAGGAATCTATTTTTATTCTTTGATTGTTGATGATAAAAATCTACTTACCAAGAAGCTGGTAGTTAAACATTAAAAGAAAGTTTTCTTACCTATTTAAGCATACCTAATTCTTTGCCAACTTTAGTAAAAGCTGCAATTGCTTTGTCGATATGGTGCATATCGTGTCCGGCTGAAATTTGTACGCGGATACGATCTTTGCCTTTTGCAACTACAGGAAACGAAAAAGCAATAACATATATACCTTCTTCTAACATTCTGTTTGCAAAATTAACAGCTAGTTTAGAACAATCGGGATATTTTCCGAACATAATAGGAACAATAGGATGGTCGCCAGGTGTAATATCAAACCCTGCTTCGGTCATTTTTGTGCGGAAGTGCTTGGTATTTACTTCAAGTTTATCGCGCAGTTCGGTCGAGGACGACAATAAATCAAGTACTTTAATGGTTGCACCCACAACCGCAGGGGCAATTGTATTGGAAAATAAATACGGACGAGCTTTGTTGCGCATCCAGTTAATGATTTCTTTGCTTGACGAAATGCAACCGCCCGATGCACCGCCCAATGCTTTGCCAAATGTAGTAGTTATTATATCAACTCTGCCCATTACATCTCGGTACTCGTGAGTGCCCCGTCCGGTTTTTCCTAGAAAGCCCGAGCTATGGCTGTCATCAACCATTACAATGGCATCGTATTTCTCTGCCAGGTCACAAATTTCTTTTAATTTTGCAATATCGCCATCCATACTAAAAGAGCCATCGGTAGCAATCATGCGGAATCTGCATCCTTGAGCTTCAATTAAACAACGTTCGAGCCCTTTTGCCATTTTATCGGTAGCAACGTCGCGTTCTTCCACATCGCGCATATCGCCATGTTTGTAAGCCCAGCGCTGTGCCTTGCAAAGTCGTATCCCGTCTATAATGGAAGCATGATTGAGTGCATCACTTATTATAGCATCCTCCTCTCCCAACAGTGGCTCAAACACAGCACCATTTGCATCAAAACAGGAAGAGAACAAAATGGCGTCTTCCATGCCCAGAAACTTCGAAATTTTTTCTTCCAACTCTTTATGAATATCTTGTGTTCCGCAAATAAAACGAACAGACGAAAGGCCATAACCGCGATCATCAATGGCAGTGTGTGATGCTGCAATTACCTCAGGATGCGATGAAAGACCGAGGTAATTATTGGCGCAAAAGTTCAGACACTTTTTCCCTTTTACAATGATCTCGGCACCTTGCGGACTTTCGATAATACGTTCGTATTTAAACAGTTTTTGATCTTCGAGTTTGGTTAACTCCACACCAAGAAAGGATTTTAATTTGTTTTGCATAGTGATTTATTTTGCTTTAATTTTTTTTCGTATTTCATTTATCATCACTTCAGTCATACGATCAAGATTGAAATTGCACTGCATATCCCAGTCCTTTTTTGCTATCTCATCATTGATGCTCATGGGCCATGAGTCGGCAATTTGCTGACGGAAATCGGGCTTGTAGCTGATAGTAAATTCGGGTATATGTTTTATTATTTCGTTCGAAAGTTCTTTTGGGTCAAAGCTGATGCCTGCCATGTTATAGGAATCGTTTACACTCAGTTTAGACCGTTCGCAATTCATTAATTTGATAGTATTTTCAATGGCATCATCCATGAACATCATGGGAAGTTTTGTGTTTTCGGTAAGGAAGCAATGATAGTTTTTGTTTCGAATGGCTTCATAAAAAATTTCAACAGCATAATCCGTTGTTCCGCCACCAGCTTCTGTTTTATAGCTTATCAGTCCGGGATAACGAACGCTGCGGACATCTAAACCATATTTTTCGAAGTAGTAAGCAATCCATCGTTCACCGGCAAGTTTGCTTATACCATAAACGGTGTTAGGATCCATGATAGTATATTGCGGAGTGTTTTCGCGGGGGGTGTTAGGACCGAAAACAGCAATAGAGCTAGGCCAGAAGATTTTAGAAAGTTTAGCTTCGCGAGCTATTTCAAGCACATTCATTAAGCTGAGCATGTTGATATCCCAACTTGCCAATGGCTTTTTTTCGGCATTGCCCGATAGAATAGCGGCCAGATGATACACTTGTGTGATAGAATGTTGCCTGATTACATCTGCCAAGAGCGCTTTGTTAAGTACATCCACCGTTTCGAACGGACCACTTTCCAACACTTCCCCGCAGGCGGTTTTTATATCCGAAGCTACAACATTTGAAGCTCCATAAATTGCGCGCAATGCAAGAACTAATTCCGAACCAATTTGTCCTGCTGCTCCGATAACAAGGATTTTCTCCATATAAATGCTGTTAATGAATGTAGCAAAATTATATTAATTTGAATAACAGATGCAGATTTTTAATAAAATTATTTTACCATCTGCATTTTAATTTTTGAGCTCAGGATATCAATGGCTACATGATTGTTGCCTCCTTGTGGAATGATGATATCAGCGTAGCGCTTGGTGGGTTCGATAAACTGCAAATGCATGGGTTTTACAAAATGTTCATAATGATCGAGTACCTGATTAAATGATCGGCCACGCTCTTCAATATCGCGTTTGATAATACGTATCAAGCGGTCGTCGGCATCAGCATCGACAAATATTTTAATATCCAAACGTTCACGCAAACGAGGATTTGTTAGAATTAAAATTCCTTCAATAATTACTACTTCGCTTGGTTTAATTGGAATGGTTTCTTTGGAACGTGCACAGGTAAGGTAGGAATAGATGGGCATTCCGATTGTTTGCTTTTTCCGTAACTCATCAATATGCTTATTTAGCAAACTGAATTCAATGGAAGAGGGATGGTCAAAGTTTTTCTTTGCTCTTTCTTGGGGAGTAAGATGTCCATTGTCTTTGTAGTAAGAGTCCTGCGGGATTACCGTAACGGAGTCTTTAGGCAATTTTTTTACTATTTGCTTGACCACTGTCGATTTTCCCGAACCGGACCCACCTGCAATTCCAATTATAAGCATAGTGAAAAATTTCAATTTGCTAAAATTACATATTATTTGATATTCGTGTAAGTTTTTTTATTTACTTTTGATTCATCAATACACATTTAGATATGAAATTACTTCGATATTTTTTGCTTGTTTTATGTTCTTTACCTCTAGCTGTTTTGGCACAGGAAATAAACAAAACAACGTTTGACGAAAAATCACAAAAAGATATTTTAATTGGATTATGCACGCAGGATGGATTGACAACAGGCGATTTTGGGCAGTTTTATCAGACTGAGTTTGGAACGTATAAACCCGATTATACAATAACAGAAAAGTTGAAAACAAAATTATCGAACCTAACTATTGTTATTGTGATGGCCACCTGGTGTGGTGATAGCAAAGAACAGATACCGCGATTTTTTAAAGTAATTGATAAAATTGGCTTTGATAAAAAAAATAGCACAATTTATTGTGTTGACAGGGATAAAAAAACGCCCAAAGGGGAAACAGAAAAATACAATGTTACGTTAGTTCCAACTATACTATTTTATAAAAACGAATTAGAAATTGGACGTATTACCGAAGCTCCTAAACTCACATTAGAGAGCGACATGCTTAATATACTGAATAAATAATCTACTGATTTATTCTGTGAAATGAGTTCAGAGTCACCCAAGAAAAAATCTGCGTTAAGCGTTCGTCAAGGAATATCTTCTCTTCCTTTGGTTAATATAAAAAAAATAAACGCATCCAAGAAAATTATGGGAGCAGATGAGTATGTAAAGCAAGTATTAAAAGGCGATAAAGTGGCTTTAAGCAAAGCTATTACAATTATCGAAAGTTCATTACCCGATCATTTGTTATTGGCGAAAACTATAGTTGAAAAGTGTGTTCCTTATTCGGGAAAATCTATTCGTATTGGTATTACGGGTGTTCCGGGCGTGGGAAAAAGTACTTTTATTGAAGCACTAGGGAAGCACCTTACTAAAAGCAAACATAAAGTGGCTGTTCTTGCAATAGATCCTAGCAGTGAAGTTACCGGTGGAAGCATTTTGGGTGATAAAACCCGCATGAACGATTTGGCTGTCGACCGAAATGCGTATATTCGTCCTACACCTGCAGCCGGTTCATTGGGAGGTGTTGCACGCAAAACAAGAGAAACAATTATTTTGTGTGAGGCAGCAGGGTTTGATAGTATACTAGTTGAAACAGTTGGTGTAGGTCAATCCGAAACATTGGTCAACAGCATGGTTGATTTTCTGCTGCTGCTTATGTTGCCGGGTGCAGGGGACGAATTGCAAGGAATTAAACGGGGCATTACCGAAATGGCAAATGCTATAATAATTAATAAAGCCGATGGAACCAACATTACAAAAGCAAAAATAGCTAAAAAAGAATTTGAAAATGCGTTGCAATTATTTCCAATAAACGAAAGTGGTTGGAAACCCACAGTGGCTTGCTGCTCTTCAATTACTCATGAAGGCATTGAAGAAATATGGAATTTAATTTTAAAGTATGTTGAATTCACTAAAAAAAATAACTATTTCGAAAAGAATAGAATAGAACAATTGAAGCATCAAATGATCGAAATAGTAAATGACCGTCTGAAAAAATTATTTTTTTCCGGTCCAAAAGTTGTTGCACTTATTAAAAAATTAGAAAAAAAGTTAGCGTCCAAAGAAATTACATCTTTTGCTGCAGCTCAAAATCTTTTTGAGTATTATTTATATCAATACACGAATAATAAATTTTGATACTTTTGTAAATAAAAATCTTAAATTAATTAAAAACAGCAATTTCGTTTCTTTAATATCTCCTGATTTTTGAGAAATAGAAAATGCCCTAAAAAACTACATTTATGAGAATAAAAATTTTAATTACGGTTATTGCAACATCAATAGCCCTGTCGTGTGGAAGCAAAAATACCACTATAAATGATAATAAAACTGAGGATACTACCAAATCCGAAAAAGCTAAAAATGATGGGAAAATTGATCCGTTTAAAGATTTTCCTAAAGATGCCATAACAGCCAATGTGGGAGATTATGTTTTAACACCTTCCGAAAATTGGCAACGAGATGCAACAGAAAAAGGTGCAGACAAAGTGAATTTTATTTTTTATAATCAAAAAATAGCAGAAGTAGGAAGTGAATACAGTAAAATTAATTTTATGAGTGCGAGCAATATTGAAATACCTAATTACATGATAATACCTATTAAATCAGGTCAAAAAGCAAAAAAAGGTGATATTGTCCTGACTTGGTGGCAGTCAGGAAGTGGCATGGAAAGAGCAATCGTAACTGATGCATCAAATCCAGATCAGCCAATGGTCAATTATTTGGACATTGATTGGACTAACCCTGCTAAAAACAATGCGGGCGTTGGAATAGGTCAACAATCTGAGAAAATTAAATCAAACTCGTTTCATGTTATCTCGACTATGTGGGAAGCAGGAACCAGCGTAGCTGTTTATGATGATAACAATTATATAAAAACTACCGTTATTAAAGTAAGCGGAGATAAAGTACTAACCATTGGCTTTGGTGGAAAAATGAAGGTGTATAAAAAATCTGCTTGTACCGCTATTGTTATTCGTCCTAATGTTAAAGCCGGAGACCAAGTTCAAGTGCCGTGGGTGGGAACCTTTAAAAACACTAAAGTTCAAAAAGTAGATGTTAAGAATGGTAGAGTTTGGTGTGACGACCCATTTGGCAAGGATCCATTGATTGTTCCTTTTGGTGATGTAACTTCGGGACTGAATATAAAATAATTGACGTTACTTGTAATCTCAACTAGTTGTTTGAAATATAGAATGATGCTTGTATAACCGATGAGTATTGACATTCAACGTTAATGAAGTGCTAAAAAATAACACTATCCCTCTATGATTTTCATCAAGTAAATGATGGAAAAAATTTGCTTTATTTCTTTTAAAAAAATCATATCTTTGCAAACTCTTTTGAGAAAAAATGCGGATGTGGCGTAATTGGTAGCCGCGCCAGACTTAGGATCTGGTTTCGAGAGAAGTGGGGGTTCGAGTCCCTTCATCCGCACAAAATAGAACGAATCAATCATTGGTGATTGATTAGAAGGAATCAATGCATTTTATTATTTCCTTCTCTGTAGTAGAAACAACATAAAACTTTTAATCCAACATTTACACTATGAAGATTTCTAAAGAGGATGCAGGCGAACTTACTTCAATCGTTATGGTTGAACTAGTTCCTGAAGACTACATGCCGCAAGTAAGCAAAACACTAAAAGAACAGCAACACAAAGCCAGTATGCCGGGCTTTCGGCCAGGTCACGTGCCTATGAGCGTTATTAAAAAAATGTCGGGTAAATCAATTATTGCAGAGCAGGTAAATAAACTGATGATTGATAATTTGTATAAGTATATTGACGAAAATAAATTAAATATTCTTGCTAGTCCTTTAGTGAATCATGAAAAAACAAAGATAACTGACTTTACAGAAGATACCGTTTTTAATTTTTATTACGATGTAGCTTTTTCGCCTGTTATCAATGTTGAAATCAATGATAAAATAAAAGTGAAGCAATACGATATTGAGGTAAATGATGGTGTTGTTGAAAAGTACATTCTGGACATCCGTCGTCGTTACGGTAAATTTTCTTCACCCGAAGTAGCAGGAGATAATGATATTGTCTTTGGTGAATTTGAAGAACTGGATGATACCGAAAATCCTTTAGAGAATGGAATTAAAAACTTTTCAACGCTATCACTTGAATACATTAAAAATGATGCTGCAAAGCAATTACTGATTGGCGTTAAAAAGGACGATATTCTAACAGTAGATATGAAAGCTATAACAAATTCTACGGCGGAAATTGCCTCAATGCTTAAAATTGATGTTGAACGCGCCGAAAAAATAAGCGATAAATTTCGCCTGACAGTTAAAAATATCAGTACCATAGAACCCGCTGAACTGAACGAAGAATTGTTTTCGAAAGTTTATAAGCACAAAAACATTACTTCTGAGGAGCAACTCCGTGAGATACTCCTCAAGGACGCGCAAGAATCTTTTAGTAAAGAAAGTGAACGCAAATTCATGAATGATATTGTTGAGAACTTGTTGACTAACAATCCGCTTACCTTACCTGATGAATTTTTAAAACGTTATTTAATTGAAACCAACGAAAAAATAAATCCGGACGAACTCGAAGTTCAATACCCAATGTATGCGCGCTCGCTTAAATGGCAGTTGATGGAAAACCAACTGATCCATCACTATAACTTAAAAGCCAGTGAACATGATATGCACGAATATGCTGAGGATTATGTGCGTAAGCAACTAAGCCAATATACAGATGAAGTATTGGACGAAGAACGAATCCATCAACAAGCACATCATTTATTGGAAAACAAAAAAGAAATGGAAAAGCTGAGCGATCAATATTACGACGAAAAACTACTCAACCTTTTCCGTACTTCTGTAAAAATTGAGCATGTTGACATTTCGTACGAAGAATTTGTAAAATTAAGTTCAGAATCTAATAAATAATAAAATAAAAAATCATGATGACAGACAGTAATGAATTTAAAAAATACGCTGTAAAACACAGAGGTATCAGCAGCATGTCGTTGCATAAATACAATTCGGCCTATAATGGGTATATTTCTCCAACTATCATTGAAGAGCGCCAGTTGAACGTTGCCACGATGGACGTGTTTTCACGTTTGATGATGGACCGTATAATCTTTTTAGGTGTACCTATTGATGATTATGTTGCTAACATTATTCAAGCCCAATTGCTGTTTTTGGAATCTGTAGACTCAAGAAAGGAAATCCAAATTTATTTAAATACTCCCGGTGGTTCAGTTTATGCCGGACTTGGCATTTATGATACGATGCAATATATTGCACCAACCGTTTCCACAATTTGTACCGGTATGGCAGCATCAATGGGCGCTGTGCTTTTATGTGCAGGAGCCGAAGGAAAACGCAGTGCGTTGAAACATTCGCGTGTATTGATTCATCAACCAATGGGCGGAGCCGAAGGGCAAGCATCAGATATTGAAATTACTGCAAAAGAAATACAGAAACTTAAAAAAGAACTTTACGACATCATCGCACAACATAGTAAGCAAACCTACACCAAAATCTGGAAAGATGCAGACCGTGATTACTGGATGACAGCGGAAGAAGCGAAAGCTTATGGAATGATTGATGAAATATTAGTTCAAAATAAAAAATAATCAATAGACCTCATGGCAAAAACACCTTCACAAAAATGTATGTTTTGCGGCAGAACCAAGGAAGAAGTAAATATCCTGATTTCCGGTACTGACGGGCAGATATGCGATTTATGTGTGGAACAGGCTCATACTATTGTTAGAGAAGAATCGTATCAGAAAAAAACCAAAACAACTACGGTTGATAAACTTCACAAACCAGCCGAAATAAAAAAGCATCTGGATCAATATGTGATTGGTCAGGACGAGGCAAAAAAAGTACTGTCTGTTGCTGTTTATAATCATTACAAGCGCATCAATCATATGAGTGATGACGCTAAAAATGACGTAGAAATTGATAAGTCAAATGTAATCATGGTAGGCGAAACAGGAACAGGAAAAACATTATTAGCGCGTACGATTGCTAAGTTTCTTCAGGTGCCATTTTGCATTGCTGATGCCACAGTGCTTACCGAAGCAGGATATGTAGGAGAGGACGTGGAAAGTGTTTTGGTGCGATTGTTACAGGTAGCTGATTACGATATTGCACAGGTTGAACGAGGAATTGTATTTATTGATGAATTGGATAAAATTGCGCGTAAAAGCGACAATCCATCAATAACAAGGGATGTGTCAGGTGAAGGAGTGCAGCAAGCTTTGCTTAAATTGCTTGAAGGAGCTGTTATCAATGTTCCACCTCAAGGAGGACGCAAACATCCGGAACAAAAAATGTTGCAAATTAATACTCAAAATATACTTTTTATTTGTGGTGGTGCATTTGATGGAATTGAGAAAAAGATAGCAACCCGCATAAATACGAATACTATTGGATATAGCACTGATAAGGATAAAGAATCTTTTGATAAAGATCACCTACTACGCTATATTGCTCCACAGGATTTGAAAAGTTTTGGTCTCATTCCTGAATTAATCGGACGCTTACCAGTATTGACATACTTAAATCCACTTGACCGAGCTACACTCCGTCGCATACTTACCGAACCAAAAAACGCATTAACCAAGCAGTACACCAAGTTATTTGAAATTGATAAAATTAAATTAACTATCGAGGATGATGTGTTGGAATACATAGTTGACAAAGCTATCGAATTTAAATTGGGAGCACGCGGTTTGCGCTCAATTTGTGAGACCATTATGCTGGATGCTATGTTTGATATTCCTTCGGACATAAAAGCAAATGAGCTCACCATTACGATCGATTATGCCAAAGAGAAATTAAAAAAACCTAATTTAAACCATCTTCGAGTAGCGTAATTCCAAAGCTTAAGATATGGAATTTGAGTTTTGGATTTTCTTATGTAGAAAGCGTTGGCACAAAAATTGAAAAGGAAGATTAGTAAAGAACATATTCGTTGAAAAGCCAAAGATTTCAAATGAAAAAAATAGCAATCATACTAATTCTCTCTCTCCTGTTTTCAGTAATTGGATACGGACAAGAAAAAAAAGACAAGTACTTAGTCCCTTATATTATCGTGAATGGAGATACCATGCCCGAAATTAGTTTGCCTTCGGTTTGGATTATCTCTCCCCGTATATTTAAAAATAAAAGAGAGGAAAAACGTTGGAATAAGTTGGTTCGCAATGTTAAAAAAGTATATCCGTATGCCTTACTTGCTCAAATTAAAATGAAAGATTACGAAAACAAACTATCTGCCATTACCAGCGATTATGAGCAACGCAAGTATATGAAAAAAGCCGAAAAAGAAATAAAAGCGCAATTCGAAGACCAAATAAAGGATATGACCTTCTCACAGGGTAAAATACTAATCAAGCTTATTGACCGTCAAACAGGCGAAACAGCATACGCTATTGTAAAAGAGTTTCGTGGAACTGTAACCGCCATATTTTGGCAATCGTTAGGTAGAATTTTTGGGCTTAATATTAATTCCGAATATGATGCAGAAGGAACAGATAAGGAGATTGAACAAATTGTCCTTCTTATTGAAATGGGGATCATATAACTAAAACCCAAAACAATGCTTGGTACTGCGCTTATTATTCTTTGCGTGTTTTTTTGCTTTGTTTTTATGAAACATTGAGTTTTCGTTAAAGAAGCGTTTCGTAGAGGGTGATGCTTTTATAGTTAGTTTCACCTTTGTTTTAGCATGATGACTTGTTGTTCCAAATGAAGCAGATGACGAACTGGAATAGGTTGATACACTTGTATATGACCGCCTGCTGCTTGTTCCTTTGTTAAAAGCAAAGGTGTTATTGCTTGTTTGTTGCTGAATGGTTTGTTGATTGACGATTATTGCTTGCTGAGGGCCATCGTTGTTTGATACATTTATATTGTTTAAATAATTTACTTTTACTTGATTGATGTTATTTGTCTGTACTTGAGGGTTGGGATTGTTCCCATAGTTATCCATGGAATTTGAATTAATTATATTCTGCGCAAAGGATACAGTTGTTACAAATAACAAGATGATTGCTAGTGCGTTCGTTTTTTTCATAATTGTTTTTTTAGGAGTGATTAGACCTCACAAAAATCAAACCGAAAAATTTGTTATTTGTTAAAAAATCTTAAGACATTTTCGGTTAACATTATTTTTTAAAAATATCTTTGCCTTTCCATTTGTAATAATAATCATGAAAAACAAAATCACGCTTTCGCTTTTTGGTTTAGCCGCTTTTATTTTATTCCCCCTAGTGTCTTATGCAGGCAACAGCATTCCTCCTTCCATTGGCTCCATTCGCATAGAGTTTGTTTTGTTTGCTCTCACACTGGTGGGCGTAGCGGTGTTTTATAAAAAGTCAATGTACGTTGCTTTGGCGGGCTTAGCAGTGATACTGTTTGTAAAGTTATTTTTCGATGGTAGTTTCAGTTTGTCAGAACACATGCTTGGCACAAATCCTTTTGTTGACCAGATCATTCATAAAGACATGCGTCAGGGGGAGTGGAGCATTATGCTGAATCTTTTTGGATTGCTCATTGGTTTTGGATTGCTGGCAACGCTTTTTAAAAACTCGGGTATTCCCGATAAGCTTCCGGATATACTGCCCGATGACTGGAAAGGCGGGTTTATATTATTGATTTTTGTTTTTATTATGTCGGCTATTTTAGACAATATAGCATCGGCTATGATTGGTGGTGCTATTGCTTTTATTGTTTTTAAAGGGAAGGTTCATATTGGATTTTTAGCAGCTATTATTGCAGCGAGTAATGCCGGGGGTGCGGGCAGCGTCATTGGCGACACAACCACCACGCTTATGTGGATTGATGGTGTGAGTCCGATTGATGTTATTCATGCTTTTGTTGCTTCGTTAACAGCTTTTCTGATATTTGGTTTTATTGCCTCAAAGCAACAGGATAAATTTCAACGGATACAAAAAGATGCAAGCGCAGGAGTTACCATTGACAAAACAATATTGTTTATTGTATTTATGATACTGGCGTGCGCTATTTTAACCAACTGGATGTTCGATATGCCATTTCTTGGAGTGTGGATTGCCTTGGTGGTGGGTGCATTATTCCGTAAAATGCCGTGGAAGGAGATTCCCGGCTCGCTCGAAGGTTCGGTTTTTTTAATGTCGCTTGTGTTAAGTGCGTCTCTTATGCCGGTAAACGAATTACCCGCTGCTTCTATTGAAACAGCATTTATACTGGGTTTTGTTTCCAGTGTGTTTGACAACATTCCGCTTACCAAACTTTGCCTGGAGCAAGGCGGATACGACTGGGGCGTACTTGCCTATTCCGTTGGCTTTGGCGGTTCCATGATTTGGTTTGGTTCTTCTGCCGGTGTTGCTTTAAGTAATATGTATCCCGAAATAAAAAACACGACTAACTACCTGAAAAAAGGGTGGCACGTGATGCTTGCCTTTGTTGTTGGCTTTTTTGTGATGATAGCCATTGTTGGCTGGAACCCGCATGCACCGCATAAAGATGGTGAGGGGAATAAAATAAAAAAGGAAGTAAAGGGTTTAAAACTTTAAATTCTCTTTTTCAACTCTAATTACTCTAGTTCACTTTAGGCACTCTGGTTCACTCTAAGCACTTCCTCTCACCGTCATTGCGAGGAACGAAGCAATCTTAAAAAGAGCCATTTCAATTTACGCCTATTTCTTTAACCACAAAGTATTCTAATACAAAGCCCTTTGTGACCTCTGTGCAATTTTTTTCTTTGTGACCTTAGTGGTTAAGAAAGGGATTAAATGCATTCCATGAGAGAAAAAACAATCACCCTTGCCTTCAATACCGCAAAATGTACTTTAAAAACTTTCAACTTTATGAACTTTAAAAACTCACAACCCTTTGTGCCCTCTGTGCAATTTTTTTCTTTGTGACCTTAGTGGTTAAGAAAGGGATTAAATGCATTCCATGAGAGAAAAAACAATCACCCTTGCCTTCAATACCGCAAAATGTACTTTATAAACTCTCCACTTTACAAACTTAGCATCCTCGCTTAATACTTTCTTTTTTGCAGTCTCTTGCACTTTGTGTTTAAAAAAAAGAAGCAGAGCAAAACAACACTTTCTACGCCACTTTCGTATTTGTTGCGTTAATAATTCAACACCTTTTGCACCTTTGCGAGAGAATAAAATCAAACACAAAAAATCAAAATCGCAAAAACTCCGATTAATATTCAATCAAAAAAACACCCTGCAAAACAATGGTTTTTAGTGCACTAATCAATGTCTCGAGCGGAATGTTAAAAAAATAATCAAAAAAAACTTTTCACACTTAAAAAATTGATAATATTGCAGCACAATTAAGATAATTATTTAATCATAAACTCAATATATGAATAACGAATCTTTAATTTTGTTTTTTATCATCGGCATGGTGCTGGTAGGGGGAGCCATCATATTCTCGTCCTTTGTTGCTCCTACTTCTGATAACGTAAACAAATCCGAATCTTACGAATGCGGTATCCCAACCAAAGGTGTTACCTGGCTGCAATTCAACGTGGGCTACTATCTTTTTGCTATCCTGTTTCTGATATTTGATGTCGAAACGGTCTTTGTGTTTCCCTGGGCTGTGGTGATGAAGGAAATGGGAATGGTTGCATTTGTCGAAATAGTTATTTTCTTTTTTATTCTGATTCTTGGCCTTATGTACGCTTGGAAAAAACACGCACTGATATGGGAATAAAGATCAAATCTTTTAAATACGATGAATTCAAGGACAACGAAGGCCTTGAAGCTTTTAATAAGCACGATAATAATTTTTTTGTATCAACACTCGACGACCTTATTAACTGGGGTCGTTCTAGTTCCATCTGGCCGCTTACGTTTGCAACCAGTTGCTGTGGTATAGAGATGATGGCAGCAGGTGCCGCTCGTCATGACTTTGCCCGTTTTGGCATCGAAGTGTATCGCGCAACGCCACGTCAGGCAGATGTTATAGTGGTAGCAGGTACAGTTGTTCATCGCATGGCGCCGGTACTCAAACGTCTTTACGATCAGATGTCGGAACCTAAGTATGTAATTGCTATGGGCGCTTGCGCTATTTCAGGCGGTCCATTTTTTTATAATTCCTACCATGTAATCCGTGGAGTTGAACATGTTATTCCGGTTGATGTTTATATCCCCGGTTGCCCTCCGCGTCCCGAAGCACTTATTTATGGTGTTATGCAGTTGCAACGTAAAATTAAAGCGGCTACCATTAATGAAAAATATGATTCTTTAAAAGACTTTAAATAACGATTTATGCAAAAAAATTCTCCCGCTGATTTCGCTCATGTTCGCAGAAAAGATAATCTTACCCTGCGTTTATCTGCGCCATTTGCGGGAAATAATAATTTGCACACTAACTCTAAAATCTAAAATCACAAAATGGACAATACACTACTTAAGCAAAAGGTCTTGGAAATAGAAAGTACTGCAGAAGTTACCGAAGAAAAACAGTACCTTACAGTCAATGTTCAACCCACCAAGCTACATGCACTTGCCAAAGCACTCAAAGAATCAAAAGACACTCATTTTGATTATTTGTTCTGCCTTTCGGGCGTTGACTATGGAGATTCAATGGGCATTGTTTATCATTTGGAATCTACGGATCTTAAACACGAAATAGTTCTTAAAACAAAAACCACCGACCGCGAAAATCCCGCTTTTGATACCGTTTGCGATATCTGGAGCACCGCCGAGTTTCACGAAAGGGAAGTGTTCGACTTTTTCGGTATCAAATTCAATAACCACCCTGATTTACGTCGTATATTTTTAGAGCAAAACTGGAAAGGATTCCCGCTCCGCAAAGATTATGTTGACGAAATAAACATCATTGAAAGGTAAACACTATGGCAGAAGAATTATTTATAAAAGATATCGAAGAAAAGGAATACACCATCAACATGGGTCCTCAGCACCCTTCTACGCATGGGGTGTTACGATTGGTGCTTTCGCTCAAGGGCGAAATTGTTGAAAAGGTAGAGCCTCATTGCGGTTATATTCACCGCGGTATCGAAAAAATGTGCGAAAAATTAACCTATCAGCAAATCATTCATCTTACTGACAGATTAGATTATTTATCGGCACTCATCAACAACGAAGCTGTTTGCTTAACCGTTGAAAAAGCAATGGAAGTTGAAGTTCCCGAACGTGTAAAGTACATTCGTACTATCATGGACGAACTCACACGTATTGCATCTCACCAATTATGGTGGTGCACTTTTGGTATGGACATGGGCGGTTTAACTTGCTTCTTCTACGGATTGCGCGACCGCGAAAAAATCCTTGATATTTTTGAGGAAACCATTGGCGCTCGTTTAATCCTTAGCTATTATTGCCCCGGTGGTTTGATGAATGATATACACCCAAACTTCCAACAAAGAGTTAAAGACTTCATTAAATACTTCCGCAAAAAACTTCCTGAATACGATCAGCTTTTAACCGGCAATGTTATTATGCAGGAACGTACCAAAGGAATTGGCTATATCTCTAAAGAAGATTGTATAAGCTTTGGAGTTACCGGTCCTTCGGGCAGAGGATCAAATTTTGCATGCGACGTTCGGAAAACACATCCATACGGCATGTATGATAAGGTGAATTTTAAAGAAGCATTACGCACCGAAGGTGATACGTTTGCACGCTACAGCGTAAGAATGGACGAAATGTGGGAATCTATGAACATCATCGAACAATTGATTGACAATATTCCCGAAGGTGATTATTGTGCAAAGATGAAACCCATTATTAAACTTCCCGAAGGCGAATATTTCCAACGTGTAGAGGCATGCCGTGGCGATTTAGGATTGTATATAATCAGCCGTGGCGAAAAATATCCCTATCGCTTTAAATTACGTTCACCAAACTTCAGTAATCTTTCAGGACTTCACACCATGGCAAAAGGACAGAAAATCGCTGACCTTGTTGCTATTGGAGCTTCGCTCGATTACGTAATTCCAGATATTGACAGATAAATTATTTAATAAAAATAGAAATATATGCCTTTTAATATTTATGATTTTACATCCTTCACGCAATGGATAGATAAATCGCTCTATGAAAACTGCGCCCCCTTTTGGGCAATGATATGGGAACTCTCTATTATAGGACTGGTGGTTTTGACTTTCTATGCCTTGATTGGACTTTTTCTGGTGTATGCCGAACGAAAAATATGCGCCTTTTTCCAGTGTCGTATTGGACCAAACCGCGTGGGACCCTGGGGACTCATACAAACCATTGCCGACCTGATTAAACTTCTGTTAAAAGAACTGGTAAACATACGCAATGCCGATAAATTTTTATTCAACATTGCCCCATTTATTGTGATCATTGCCTCATTCCTTGCTATTGCCGCTATTCCCTTTGCCAAAGGATTACATGCCATAGATTTCAACATAGGAATATTCTATGTAATAGCTGTTTCATCACTTGGAGTAATTGGAATATTATTAGCCGGATGGTCGAGTAATAACAAATACTCACTCATTGGCGCCATGCGTAGTGGTGCACAAATTGTAAGTTACGAGCTTTCGGTGGGTCTTTCCATGATTACAATTTGTATTTTGGCCGGCAGTATGCAATTATCTACCATTGTTGAAAATCAGGCAAATGGTTGGTTTATATTTACCGGTCATATTTCGGCTATACTTGCATTTATTATTTACTTAATAGCCGCAACAGCCGAAACCAATCGCGGTCCCTTTGACCTTGCCGAAGCCGAATCGGAATTAACAGCAGGTTTTCATACCGAATACTCAGGAATTAAATTCGCCTTTTTCTTTTTGGCTGAGTTTATGAATATGTTTATCGTTGCTTCATTTGCCTCCACCATGTTCTTGGGCGGTTGGATGCCTTTCCATATTGCAGGTGCCGACGGGTTTAATGTTGTTATGGACTACATTCCACCTTTAATTTGGTATTTCGGCAAAACCTTTTTTATCATCTTTTTAATGATGTGGTTTAAGTGGACCTTCCCCCGTTTACGTATTGACCAGTTGCTTACACTCGAATGGAAATATTTATTACCTATAAATCTGGTAAACATATTATTAATGGCATTTTTAGTATTAATGGGTTGGCATTTTTAATAAATTATGAAAAGTCTATATAATTATATCACTGGGATATTTAAAGGAGCTTGGTCCCTCTTAGTCGGAATGAAAGTTACCGGCTCCTATTTCTTCCGCCCATCGACAATTGTTACGCAGCAATATCCTGAAAACAGAAAAGGAAGAGGGAAAAGAACCAAGAAAAAACTTGAAATGTTCGATCGTTTCAAAGGTGAGTTAATCATGACACATAACGAGCAAAACCAGCACAAGTGCAATGGCTGCGGTATTTGCGAAATGAACTGTCCCAACGGCTCTATAGAAGTCATCCCTGTTTCAATCACAGCCGAAGATGGTAAAAAGAAACGCTTGATTGATAAACATATTTATCATTTGGGTATGTGTACCTTTTGCGGCTTATGCGTCAAGGCCTGCCCTTCAAAAGCGCTTGCCTTTTCGCAGGAATTTGAACATGCGGTATTCGACCGTACCAAACTAACTAGAATTTTAAATCACGAGGGTTCTTCAATAATGAAAGGAACAGAATAATGACTATGACTTCATCACAAATTATGTTTTTTATTTTTTCGGCTATTATTGTTATCTGTTCTATACTTACAGTAACCAGCCGTAAAATTCTTCGTGCAGCAACATTTTTGCTCTTTGTTTTGGTTTCAACATCGGGATTGTATTTCCTGTTGAATTTCCAATTCCTTGCTGCCGTTCAGCTAACTCTTTATGCAGGCGGTATTGTAGTGTTGATTATATTCTCTATATTACTAACCAGCCATATTAGTCAAAAGTTTGAACCTATTGCTTTTTCAAAAGTTATTTTCTCGGCATTAGCTGCTGTTGCAGGTATTATTTTAACATCCTTGACAATCATAGAATATAAATTTAATGTAAGTAAAGTAGCGTTGAAAAATGTGGATATGAAAGAGATTGGACATAGCTTATTAAACTACGGACCAAACGGATATGTGCTACCTTTCGAAGTTATCTCTGTGTTGCTGCTTGCCGCCATGATTGGTTCTATTGTGATTGCCAAGAAAAAACTAAACAATTAAAAAACACAAGACTTGAGTAATACTACGCTTATCATATCATTAATTACCACTAGTTTCTTTTGCGACTGTGTTGCACTAAGTTCGCAAAATCTTGTTCCTAATCCTAGTTTTGAGGATACTATCGGGTGTCCTCTTGGAAACGGTGGCGATTTTGACAAAGTGGCATTATGGATGAATAGTGGCATTAGTCCTGATTATTACAACATTTGCGCTAATACTACAAACGGTTTTCTAGGAGTACCATCTAATTTTCTTGGATACCAATCAGCTTTCCATGGGAATGCGTATGCAGGTATTATTGCTTGGTATGCTCCTTCTACTAGAGAATTTATTGGCATTCAACTTACACAAACAATGACACTTGGAACTAAATATTTTGTGTCCGCTTATATTTCAAAAGCAGATTCAGGAGAGATACCTCCTTATACATGCTCATGTAATAATTTTGGTTTCAGATTTTCAACAATTGCATACGATTGGGGTAATGGCGGAAATCCGGTACCTATTGACAATTTTTCACAAGTTCATTCGGAGTCTATAATTACAGATACTGCAAACTGGACACGAATAGAGGGTTCATTCGTAGCTGATTCTGCCTTTCAGTATTTATACATTGGGAATTTTTATGATGATGCAAATACAGACACATTAGAATGTAATTATTTTCAAGGTTACGCATATTATTACATAGATGCTGTTTGTGTTTCTGTAGACTCAATGACCTGCACAAATTGGACAGGAATAAATGAAAATAATACTCCTACCAGCAAAATCAATCCATACCCTAATCCTGCAAATAATATTTTATTTGTAAATAATTTTTCAGAAGAAATCACATATACATTAACAAATTTAGCAGGTCAAAAGATTAAGCAAGGCAAGCTAAGTAGTCTATCGAATCAAATAAATGTTTCAACAATAGAAGATGGTATTTATTTTTTTAATTTAGGAACAAGCAATTTTAAAATTCTAATTATTCACTAAAAATTAGATTAAATGAAAAAACAAATTAAATTTATCATCAGTGTACTTTCATTCGTGCTCTTTTCTTATCAAACATTTTCTCAATCTACTATTACTGGAATTGGTATTGCAGGACACAATGGAGGACCAATAGGAAATTATGTTGGATGGCAAAATGCAAACCCGCTTTGGTTTCGTACAAATGATGCAACAAATTCCCGAAATAGAATGATTATTACCGATGGAGCTTTTGGCCCAAACACTGGACAAATAGCAATGGGAAATAATTTGCCTAACAATTTTGCGCCTACTGCTCGACTTCATTTACATCAAGATGTAGCAAGTAATAATTTTATAAGCTTTACTCATATAGGTGTAGGTGCTACTGCGACAGATGGTTTTAGAATAGGAATAACAAATGTTGGCTTTGCTGAATTAAGACAACAGGAAAACCTTCCAATAATCTTTTACGAAAACGACAACTCAATGTTTACGCTTCCGATTTAACAAGCGGAATATACACTTATACGATAGTTGTTGATGGTAATACTATTGAAAGCAAGAAAATGATAAAAACAAAAT
>Ga0172375_10004336_pt1 | contig 20997 bp, 24 predicted proteins | sample LakKiv1m_FD_114537 | JGI IMG/M metagenome (GOLD analysis project Ga0172375, IMG submission 114537) | Freshwater microbial communities from Kabuno Bay, South-Kivu, Congo - kab_092012_11.1m | ecosystem: Environmental > Aquatic > Freshwater > Lake | place: Democratic Republic of the Congo...
AGGAAGCCGCGGTGCAGAAATTGGTGCTGGATTGGGCTCGCACCAAGGCGGAGGCCCTAAAGGCAGCCGGGGGCGCCACGCCGGAATTTAATGCCTTTGCGGAGGCCGGGGAAGCAAAATTACAAACCGACATTCAAAAAGCCCGTTACGGCGACCAGATTTCCGGCATGGCCAGTGCCATCACCACCGGCTTGAGTTCCCTGGTGGATGCCATCGGCAGCGGCACCCAGGACCTGATGAAGTCTGCGAACTCCATGTTCAAATCCATCTTCAACGCGGCCTTAAAACCCGGCTTGGACCAGTTGACGCAGCTCTTGGTGAATGGCTTCAAGCAGTTGTTCGGGACGGCTGGGGGCGCCATTGGCGGCGCCGTTATGGGGGTCATCGGCCTGGTGGGCATGCTCTTGACCGGCGGCGGCGGCAATAAATCCTTCTCGCCCTCCGGAGTTCAGAGCAATGTCACCGGCACCGAGGCGGTGCGGGGCATCATCGCCGGGGAGACCAGTATCCCTATCGCCGAGATCAGCGTGTCCTTGTCTGAGGCGTTGGCCCCTCATCTCTCGGTGCTCCAGCAGATCGAGGCCAACACCCGGGGCGGGGGTGGAGCTGCTGCGCAAGTAAATGTCAATTACCAGGGCAACCAGGAAAACCGGGCGACTACCAGAGAGTCCATGGAAACCTACTTCCGGGAGTATCTGCTCATGGGGGCCAAATGAACGATTACGGCCGCATACCCCCTGAGCTTATGGAGCGGGTACGAGGCATGTTCCTGACCCTCTTCGGCGGGAAGGAAAAACTGGATTGCTGGCTAACCAGGATTGCTGACGAGTTAGCAGACGCCGATAGCCCGGCGATTCGCCCCATCAGGCTTGACCCGTCGCTGATACCGGAAGAGTTCCAGTCCGTCATGCACCGCCCGAAAGAAGTCGTTGACCTCATCGTTGAAAGGCTGGACAGCCTGTCGGTCTTTGGGTACACGGCGAAGATCATTGGGCAGGGCGAGGCATTTCTGGCCATAGTGTCGGACCAGGCAAGCGGCCATGTCATTGAAGTGGCGGCAGGTTCCGACCCGGATAACCTGATCCAGTCCCTGGCGGAGAAATACGGGTCCAATCTTGAGGTAGTAAAGGAGTAGCTCATGTCGTTTCCCAGCACGTTGACCGGCGCCATAGACGGGGTTACCGAGATTGAGGCGGCCCACCTGAACAACCTGGAAGCCAAGGTGGGGGTGGATAACTCCATAGACCCGAGCAGCCTGGATTACAAACTCCGAAACACTTCCAGCCTTGATCCGGGGCACAAGCACACCGCCGGGGCTTTTACTGGCGGGTTTGACGGGGACGTGTTTTTCCGGGACCCTGCCGACCACCTGTGGAAACCTGTAGGCCCGGATGATGCAAGCCTGGTGGCCAAAACCGGCGCCCAGACCATCGCCGGGGTCAAGACCTTCTCAAGCATTCCGATACTCCCGGCCTCTGATCCCGTAGCCGGTAACGAGGCGACCCGCAAGACCTACGTGGATGCCCAGATGGCCCTCAAGGTGGCCAAGGCCGGGGATACCATGTCCGGCGACCTGGCCATGGGAGGCAACAACATCACCGGCGTCGGGACGCTGGCGGCGGCCACCGCGCAGTTGACCAACCCCTTGTCCTCAATTTACGGCGGTACTGGATACCAGACATATACTTCCGGGGACATGCTTTACGCCTCTTACCCCAATGCCCTGGCTACGCTGCACAAGGCTGCTGCGGGGAACGTCTTGCTATCCGGGGATGCCCCCAGTTGGGGCAAGGTGGGGCTGACTACCCATGTCGATGGGACCCTGCCCGTGGCCAATGGCGGCACTGGGACCGCTACCGGGTCCATTACTGGGACCGGGGCTTTGGTCTTGGCGGCGGGTGGAGCCGATCAGAATGTCACCCTGACTCCGAGTGGGAGCGGCGCCACGATCCTTAACGGCAACGTCGGCATCGGGACGACGAGTTTCGGCACCTCGGCCGTCAAGACTCTGGGGATGGGCACCGGCACGGCTCCCAGCACCTCCCCGGCAGACATGGCGCAGATGTGGGTGCAGGACCAGGTGGCGGGCAATGCCTGCTTTCATTTCCTGACCGAGTTGGGCAAGACCATCAAACTCTACCAGCAGGCGCATATTGCTGACGCCAAGGCGGATTATGCCGCCGGGGATCTGGATACCGAGGGTGAAATTATTTCGGCCATCAATACGGCCAACGAAAAGATTAATAGCCTCCTGGCTTACCTGGAAAACCTGGGCCTTGTGGCCACAGCATAAAAGGAGACCAAATCATGTCTGATCACAAACTGAAAGCTGTAGAGGACGAGGAAAAGTCAACTCTCAGCCCGGCAGAAATGAAGTCCCTGCTCCAGGCCGACCGGAAGGCCAGGGAACAACGGGCTGCAGAGCGGGTCAAGCAAGTCCTGGAAGAAGAACGCTGTACCATGAACCCGGTGATGATGTTGACCAACGGCAAAGTCTCCGGGCGCATCGAGATAACTGCGGTGGATTAGCATGGGCGACCGTTTAAAAGTCCCCTTCTCTGCCCGCGTAGGTGGGGGAGGGGTGCTGACCTTCGTGGGCACCGCAGATAACCAGGCCGTCTTCTGGTCCATGGAGGCCATCGATCCCCGGCCCGGCGAGGGGCCCTGGCCCCCGGTGGGCAGGCTCCAGCGGCCCCGCTATCGGGTGAGCCCCATACGGTATGGCACGGGGGTTTATTGTGGCATCGGGATACCGTATGGCGCAATTATTCGTTGGCACCCGGTCAATGAAGTCAACTCGGGGATAACGTTTACGGATGCCAGCAAACATGCGACCAATATTTACCTGGCGCCCAAGCACCCGCCCCTGATTCGCTTCGGCATGCACTACAAATTCGGCGAGGTTCGGTACAGCGAGGAATCGGGACTCTACGACCGGGTGACGGCCAAGGCGGTTCTGGACTGATGAACGAGAAGGTCTTTGAAAGCACCAAGCTGGCGCAGCCGGTTACGACCGGGGACTCCTGGCAGTACCTGTGCTACGTCAGCACCTGGGACGCCTTCTTGGCCCAGTCTACCTTTGAGTGGTCCAGGGTATTCCGTGACGGCACCACGGTGAAGTTCGGCAAGCCCTCCGGCAGCTATGTCATGCTGGGGCGGGAGAAGGGGTTCCCGGCCTACTGGAGCCCGTCGACCTTGAAGGTGTATCCTGCCTTTGAGATCAACGGCCTCCCCAATCCCAACGAGGTGCTGAACCCGAACTGGGACATCAGTGCCAGCCTGGCGCCGTCATCGCTGGCGGGCAAGTTCATCGATGACATCAATCAGGTGTATTTGCACCAGCCCAGCGCCAACCAGATCGACATCTACAGTCTGGAGGACGGCCAGAAGGTGGGGGAGATCGTCCACAACGCCGGGGAATACTTCTCTTCTCTGGCCTGGGTACAGTTGGGGCAGGTGGCGGGCATGTGCCGTACCAGCGGCAAGGTCATGGTCATAGACTACCTGAGCAGCCCTCGGGTGCTGGCGACCGGGCGCATCGACCCCTTCAAGGTGGCGGCTTATGACAACGCCTTTCACCTGTTCTTCGCTATCGGCACGGACCACAAGACCAGGGTTTATTGCGGGGATTTGTGGCCCAACGGCCTTTCCGCCCCGGTTTTCGAGCCTGCGACCGTCTATGGACTTAAACGTAACCTGGTGAGGGTCCGGCTTACCGGCCAGGACGGCGAGCCCCTGCCCGGCTGGTGGGTGAACTGGGAACTGGAAGGCGTAGGTGGTGGAATTCTCGGATCACTGGATAAGTACGGCAATTTCACGGATGCTGACGGTTACGCCTCGAATCTCTATATCGGACCGGATGACGGTTCTGCCGGCCAGTGCAAGATCAAAGCCCGGGTGGTGCTCCCTTAATGGGTCTGTGGCCTCTAAATACTGTCGGATCGTGCATGGAGTACATCGACAACGGGTCATGTGTACCAGCGCCTGGGCCATCAGGCGGGTACAATAAATCCCTGCTTACCTGTCCAAAGCATTACCGGCAGTCTACCAATTCGATGGCCAATTTCTTCTACGAACCGGGTAATGACCGGCTTATCGCCCATATCCTCTTGAACACGACCTACTGGCCGGGCTGGGACGTCCAACGCTACGAGTTCAACGCCGCAGACGGGGCATGGTCCAACCGGGAAGAGGTCCTGGCCAGGGATGCCTGGATAGGCGTCTGGGGATCGGCCTATACCAAAGCCGCGACCCTGGGGAGTTTCAGCAAGATTTACGCCTGTCGCAACAATGAGACCAAAATTCGGGAGATCAGTTGGGAGTCCGCCGAGCCTATAGCCAGCGGGTGGTGGGTTGATCCTTACACCTGGAATCCCAAGTCCATTTACGGCTACGCGGTGGTCAACCGGATCGACAACCTGCTGGCGGCGGCGGCGAACTGGACCTTGGACTGCTGGCGCAATATCGGCACCACGCCGGAGCGCTTTGCCCAACTCCGGCTGCCCAATGTCCTGAGCTATCTGACTTACGAGTCGCGCAACTACTGCTGGGTGATCACCCAGGACGGGGTGATTTTGAAGGCCGATTATCAGATACCCCGCTGGGAGATGATCTCCACGGTCCAGAACCCCGAGGCGGATGCGCTGAAATACTTCATCACCTATGACACCAAACGCAAACGGGTGGTGGTGTTCCGGCAGCGCCCGGATGCTGAGGACGGGGCCTGCCAGCACCAGTTGGAGTTTTATTACCCCATGGTGAAGCCGTTCCAACTCACCCAGCCGGTGCCGGTGACCTCGCTTAAGGCCGGAAACCGCATCGTCCTGGCGGCACACCTGATCGGCGACGCCGGCGAGGGGCTTACCCCTTACACCGTGGCAGGCGAAATGACGGCTCCGGTGGAAGGCCGTTTAACTACCCCCTTCTCAGGGACTGAGTTGAATGGCCGGGTCTGCTTTCAGTACCAGGCCCCGGAGGAGGCCTGCACCGAGACCCTGGGGCTGAAAGTGACGGTGGAGGAGTCGTAATATGGCCGAGCTGACCTCAGAAACCACCTTTAATGTGATTGCCGCCCCGGAGTATTTCCAGGAGTTTGAAGACCTCTATCTCCACCCGGAGAACGCCGGGTCCCTGGCTCTGCGAGAATTGCGCTATCCCGGTGACGTGTTGCCGCCGCTCTTCTACGAGTCAAACCCGGATCGCTGGGAAAATTTCGATTCGGTGCCCATGACCAACCGGCCCCAGGTAAAGGCGGAGCTTACCATCGCCTCGGCCCAGATCGTCCAGTGGCCGGGGTATCTCCCGGATCGCTCGGTCAAGGAGGTCTGGCGGGGCTCGGACACCCGGTCCCGGATGACCGTCTACATGCTGCGGCGCCTGTACGAGTATTTCGCCTACCCGCCGGAGAGCGGCTATATCACCTGGTGCCCGAAAGATAGGACAGACCAGGTTTACTACATTCAGATCGAAAGCGTCCAGGTAGGCGGACAAGACCTCGTTTCGTTTGATTGGGTGGCATTATATCAAGGCGGCGTAATTCCTTTTGAAGTGGTGTTTCAGTTTCGCATTATCGGGGAGGCTTAGCGGTGCGCTATATCTCGGCGTCACTTCAAGATGTGCTCGACAGCCGCCGCCGACGCCCGGCTTACAAGATTTACGCCTGGGACCCCGGGACGGTCACGATTTCGCAGATAGCTTCGGCCACGAGCAATCTTAACTCCAGTATCCCGATGCCGATGGACATCACCCCTTACGCCTCGGAGATTTCCTGGTCCGACAAGCAGCTCAGCTTCACCATGGTGGACCCGAGAAACCTCTTTCACCCGGACACCGGAGCATATCGAAATTACCTGGGTGATGGGGCCATCCTGCGCCTGGTGGAGGGGGACGAGGTCTTGGCTGAGACTGATTGGGTGACGTCTTTTACCGGTCAGATTCACGGCCAGGTGGGTTGGAAGAAGGCCAGAAACACCGGGAATATCACGGCCAAGGTGTCGGTCTTCGGGCGGGGCGAGACCCAGGCATATAAGCGCCGCAAGATCACCACCCGGGAGTATACGGTGGGCACCGACCTGGGGATTGCCCTCTATGACATCTGCGAGACCTTCATGGGGCTGACCCAGGCTGAGGTCCGTATCCCCTTCACCCTGGGGCGCCAGTTCAAGCACAAGGTGAACCAGCTCTCTCAGGTGTCCCCCTGGGAGGGCATCTCCTCCCTCCTGGAGGTGGTCTGCTATCTCCCCTACTTTGACGGGGAGGGTAAGCTCACCTACGTCAATAAGAGCCTGCAACGGCCGATGGCGAAAGTGCTGGCGGATTACGTCAGGTGTGTGGAGTTGGAGGTCCCGGAAAATAGTCAGGATGGGATCAACAAGGTCAAAGTGGTCTTCCTGGATGCTGCACTTTCTCGGGTGGACGGCCCCTACCAGAAGCTGGGGGATGCCCAGGTTACCACCGGCTTCTTCTCCATGCATGAGCGTCTTGAGTGCTGGTGGTCGGAGGACCATAAGCAACGGGCCGACGGCACGTCCATGCAGGTGATCAAGTCGGTGAACTCCGGTCTCCTGCCGGTAGGAGACGAAAGCTATGAGCAGAAAGACGAGTTTCACGGCGAGATCGAGGTGGCAATCTCGGTCTGGGTGCCGATCCTGGCGACGGTGATGGCGATGGCTTATGTCGCCGCGGCTCTTATCCCGGACAATACTGACTCCACCAGCACGCAAACGATGCCGGTTGTGCTTACCGGCCCCGAGGGAACACAAGGCGGCTTCAATCTCATGGCTATCGGTATTGGAGTAGGAGTTGAAACCGCTGAGGTGGTCGGTGAAATTCACCTTAATCCCGGGGCGGTCCAGTCTGCTGAGGTTGTTGGTTTCACCATCCCCTGGGGCAGGGTGATCCAGGCAGCCGCCATGCTGGGGATCATGCTGATTATGATGTCCATCGGCAGCGCCCAGTACGAGGTCTGGGGCACCCCCTACGATTACGCCTACCTGGAAAAGATGTCCATTGCCATGGAAGACGGCCTGGACTATTGGCGGGAGAACGAGAAGGAGATTAAGAACGACTTTGTCGGCACCCATGACCAGGCCGACACCATTGCGGTGACTGAACTCGTCTGGGAAAAGAGCCAGGTCCGCACCCGGAGAATTGTCATTGAGGATGACCCGTCTCTGGAGGTGGGGGACATTATCGGGATTCCCGATGGGAGAAAGATTCTAATCAATGGGCTTTCCAAGAAGATCAAGCGGGGCGAAGTCCCGAGTCTGGTTATTGACGGCTGCAAGGTGCTGACCCCCTGAAGGCAGGGGCCAGGGATCAGGGGTCAGGGGCTGGTATGAGAACGCAGGAAACAGAAAACTGAAAACAGGAAACAGGCTGTCAATGAGCATCCGAAAGATCATCGACTGGGCTATTCAAGACCAGAGGTCGGAGATGAAGGGGAACATCGCCAGCCCCTTCTATCAATATCAGGATGCTGTCGGCAGTTGGGTATGGGCCTGTGACGTAGACCTGGGCGGTGGAGAAGAAAACAGCGTCCTGCGGTCGGTGCCGGTGGCCTCAAATAATCGGGATGTCGTTTATGCCGAGCAGGGCAAGGGCGTTACCCTGTCCCGCATGGGAAGCGGGAAGTGGGCCATCACCGGCCTGTCCAAGACCCTCAACTCTACGGTGCATATGATCTTCGTATCCTTTGTGGACGACATCTTTCAAATCATCAGCAGCAGAATGGTGGGGGATATTATCCGGCCCCTGTCTTATGGCGAGCTGGGCACCCTGGTTGCCCCTTATGGCTATGGTGTGCTGCCTTATGGGATGCAGGGGAAGTTTGACCCGGATGGCAACCTGATCGAAATCGTGGAGTCCTGATTATGAGCGTCTCGCTGTTTAAAGCCTTTGTCCAGGGGATGACGGATTACATCGTCAAGCACAATGCCAACTACGCCCTCATCGAGACCAATCTGAATTACCTGCTCGGGATGGTCACCGGGCAAACTGGTGGGGACTTTGCGGTTCCGGCTGGCCTGAAAGAGATTTTTGATCGCCAGGGGATCATAGGGGTAGGTTCTTACGATTTCGACGAGGGAGCCCTTTCCGGCCCCAGCTACAATTTGGCCGTGGGAGCCGGGGCCTACTGGTCCGGGGCCACCGGCAATTTCCGCTCAAAAAGCACTGCCTCCAGCATTTCGATGTCCGGTCAGGGCTCCGGGACGTACTATGTGTACCTTGATGCCTCCGGCAATCCAGTGGTCAGCACTGCGGCGCTGGCAGACACCATCTGGCAGTTTACGTGGAACAGCAGCACCCACATAGTGTCGGCCAAAGCCCTCTATGCCGGGGTGAGCATCCTGTTTGATGGTGACGACTACGCCGACCAGTTGACCAGCACCGCCCGGGATAAGTCCTTCACCAAAGTGGCCGACCGGCTGGAGGAAATTGAGCAGCTCCTGGCTGCGATGTCCGGGTTCTACGCTGAGGACCCGGATAACCATGATGGGCTGGATTTTTACTACCTGGCCGGCAAGGTCAGGAACGATTCAGTGATTTACGATACCGTGGCCGGCCACGTCACCCTCGCTGATGACGACACCAACTATGTAGAGCTTGATCCGGCTGACGGCACAGTCTCGGCTAACATAACCGGGTTCACCTCCGGCCAGATTGCCTTGTTCCAGGTGGTTACGGCGTCCGGGGCGATTGATACAGTCACCGACATGCGCACCTGGGCCCTGGCGGGGACCGGGGGCGGCGGCGGCGGACACACGCAGAACACGGACCTTGGCACCACGAGTCCGACATTCACCTTGAATCGTGATGCGGCAGGCGCCCCGACTCAGGACTGCCAGCTTGAGGTGGAGCGGGGCGATGAAACCAATGTCGCCATCAAGTGGAACGAAACCGACAACAAGTGGCAGTACACCAACGATGGGACCAACTGGTATGACCTGGGCGACATCACCGTGGCCCTGGGCGCCCAGGAGCTGACGAAATACGTCCCGGTGGATGACCCGCAAGAGGTCTGGACCGAAACCGGCCGGGGGGCGTCACTCGATTGGGAAGACCTGGACCTGAGCAGCTTTATCAGCGCCATGCAGGGGTGCTCTGCGGTGGTCCTGCGGGTGTTCTTTTGGGACCGCGCCCCTGGCCCTGGGGTCAACGTCCAGTTCCGCAAGAAGGACGCCCCGGCGCTCCCCGCCTTGGCCTATTCCGCCTGGAAGGATGAATACGATCCGAGAACGATCATCGTGCCGGTTGATTCCGACCTGGTCTGCCAGTTCTTTGCCAACGCTTCCGGGGTGGATACCGCCAACCTCCGGGTTTTTCTCCTGGGCTACTTCGAGAAGGTGATTGGGGTGGGAACCCAGGATCGCTCTTTCACCCCTGTCCCAATAACCGTCGCCGCCAGTAGTGCCGCAGATACCAATAAAACTGGTTTTATGAATAGAGGAATCGCTCATTACTTGAGGGTGGAAGAATCTAACGGCCTCGTAGTTGGCACATACTCTATTGAAATCTTTGCCAAAGATAATTTTTTGAGAGGAGCCGATGATCAAGATCTTTTATATTGGGCTGATGGTATTAATCCCGCATTTCCCTTTATTGACAGGTTGCCCTGGGCTGTCCGGGACGATGACGAAACCAGCGAGCTTCATATTAGGATTACCAATAATGATCTTGTAAATGCTGGAAAATATTCTATCGCTATCCGTGCCGAGCAGTTCGCATAGGAGATTGAGAGATGGGTCTTGTCTGGATGTGCGGGTTTGAATGGGGCACCAAAATGGAACTGACCACCGCCGACAGCGGGACTTCCATTAGTTCGAGCATCAAAAGAGGCGGCTCATATTCTTTTCACTATGGGAATGGGCAGAATGGGTACAAAAGTTTGCCTGTTGGGTACCAAGAACTTTTTTGCCAGTTTGCCTTTTATTGGGCACCAACCACTGGGGATGTGCCAGTAGTCACCCTTTACAATGGCAGTAACGACATCTTCTCTATTCAGAGAAACGCCTCTAATCTTCTGGAGGTTCGGGTTGGCTACGCCGGTGGCTCCACTTACATTACCGGAGTTACTCCCATCCAGTCCGAAACCTGGTACGTAGTCGAATTGCACTACATTATTGATGCTGTTAATGGGTTTCTGGAATTGCGGCTGGATGGCAATATAGAAGGGACCTTTATTGGTAATACCAGGCCAAAAGCCTACGACACTATTGATAAATTTAGGTTCGGGCATGGCACTGGTACCGGCGGCGCTAATGTGGATGACATTGTTATCTTCGATCCCACGGGTTCGGTCAACAACTCCTGGCCCAACGGTTTGAAGGTTGCGCTCATCCGCCCCATCGGTGATGCCGGACCGAATGAGTGGACTCCCAGTGAATCGGGCGATCATTATACCAAAGTCGATGAAGTTCCCCCGGACAATGCCGACTGGCTCAAGGGCATGACCGAAGGTGATATTGAGCAGTTGGATTTGGAGCAACTGCCCGCCGAGGCGCTTACCGTCAAGGCCGTCCAGGCTGATTTCTGGGGCGTCAAGGGAGCAGTGTTGCCCCCAGACAGACTCAAAATAGGGTTCAATATCGGGGGGACTTCCCATATGTCGGATGAGATGAACTTGCTATTGGCCCAGGCCCAAATGTCCTGGCTCTGCGACCAGAATCCTGCCGGGGGCAACTGGACTGCTGAGACCGTCAATAACCTGTACCTGGTCATGGAAGCCCGGGGAGCCTAACCCATGGCTAACGACTTTTCCCAGGACACCTTCTGTAAGGCGCTATACCGTTTTGAGACCGGGGCGCTTCTGGCGGACTCCAAGGGCGGCAACACCCTGACAGACCATGGCAGCGTGGCGGAGTCGGAGACCTGCAAGGAAGGCAGTAGGGCCGCAGACTTTGAAAATAGCCTGTCTCAGTATTTCAGCATTGATGATGCCGCCCTTGATGCCGGGTTTCCTCTTAAAAATGGGGATGCCTTAAAGATCGGGACCATCTGCTTCTGGATGCGCCCGGAAACTGATCCAGGATTTAGCGATTACGACTGCGTAATTGGGAAATGGGATTATGCTGGAAGCAAGGTCAGCCTCGCTGCCTATATAAGATATGGCTATCTGTACATCCGGTGGGGATACGGGGTGTCTGGGCAGACCTATGAGACGTGGACCGTTGTATCGACTGGAGGCTTAACCGATAAGTGGTTCCACGTCGGGATCACTTTTGACGGGGTCGCCAAGACTTGCCATATCCGAGTCTATGATGAAACTGCCGGGACGGTCACCAACTATGACCATACCTTCACGAATGCGTTACGGGTATGTGATGCCCCGTTTGTTGCCGGCGCACAGAATGGCGCGGATTTCTATGATGGTATTCTGGATGAGCTTGCCATCTTCAATCGCCCGTTGGCAGATGCAGAGATTGACAATATCCGTCTGGGGCGTTTTGCGGTCAACGATTTCTCCCAGGATACAAGGGTTACTGGGAACTGGCGGTTTGAGGATAACTGCAATGATGGGCAGGCTGGCAATCACCTCACTCTGAACGGTTCGGCAGTATGGTCCCATCTTACCATGGAAGGGCAGCATAGCATTGATCTGCTGACCTCGAGGACGAATTACCTTTATCGAAATGATGCCGATCTGACAGCCGGTTTTCCCCTCAAAAATGGCGACACGCTCAAGAAGTTTGCTTTCTGCATCATGTTCAAGCAACGGGGTACCGCAGAGCCCATCCTGGTGTCAAAGTACAAGACCACGGGTAACAAGCGGAGCCTGGCAGTCTCGCTTGCCGGTGGGACTGCACCCAGGCTTTACCTGGGGTACAACGGCGGGGCCAGCGCCCAGACCCTGAATTTGCTTACCGATTTTTGGTATGCCCCTCTGCCCATAAACTACTGGACTTTCCTCGGGGTGTCCATTGACGGGGTGAACAAGTACGGCTCCATTTACGCCTGGACCGCTCACCCCTTGGCCTATCGGCCCATGACCCAGAATTTCACCTTCACCAACGAGCTTTACGTTTGCGACGCCCCGTTCGCCATTGGGCTGGGGACTGACGGGGTAACCGCCGCTTGCAACACGCTTATCTCCCAGGCCGTTGTATATAACGACCTGCTTTCCGAGGCTGATTTCGAGCGGATCAGACAGGGAATGTTCAGCGGTCCCCCGGCTGGAGGTCCTGTACCTTTTGCCGTGGGGGTACAGGCCGCCTACTCTCTGGTGCCCGAAGATGCGTATGTGGGAATGCACGCTGCCGGGGTGCAGATAGCATATAGCACTGAGGAAGATGTTCACGCTGGCCGGATATTCCCGGTGCCCAATCCCTTGACACGCTGGCAATCACAATGGGGCAGGAGGAAGTTTCCGGTGGTGATCTGACTTTGCAATTATGAGGGGGGGCACGTGGAAAAAATAATCGCCAATCCGTATTTCCTGGGGGCCTTCGGAGCCACCTCTGCTCTGGGGCTTCTGGTGCTCGGAATCACCTTTGTCCTCTTCCGTTTCCTACGGAAGCGGATTGCAGAGGATATCTTAGGAATGCCTGCACCTGGCGGCCCTGACGCTGATGCCTGGCCCTACAGGGGCGCCACAGGAAGATGCCCCATTCCGTGTGCCGAACATAAGTCGGTCATGGAGAGGATCGGCTACCTGGATAACGAGTTGGACGATGTGGAGGTGCGACAAAAAGACCTCCGCGAAGATACGCTGCCGGATAAGTATGTCACCCGTAGAGAGCATGAGTCCTGCAAGAAAGACCGGCAATCTCATGAGGGTGAGCTTTTTTCCAGGGTAGGGGCACTGGAAAGGAAAGGTGGTGGAGTGTGAGGATGCCTGATGTGCCCCTGAGACCTTTTTGCTGGTCCCGGCAAAAAGGTCGGCCAGCCGGGTGGGAATAGGAGGGAAGAGACCATGAATTACCAGGTGATCGCCAAATCCGGGCTCAAGGTCCGCAGCGGCCCGGGAACCGATTATGACGAGGCGGCGGAACGGTTGCTTTATGGGGACGTGATCATCGCCGCGGAGGAGACATCGCCTGATCCGACCTGGCTGCCGGTCCTCTTGGAAGACGATACCGTGGCTTATGTGGCCCGGGGATTTGTTCAGCCGGTGGAGACGGATTATCCGGCAATAGAGGCCGTCAAGATCCAGGACTCTCCTCGGGTAGACCTACCGATCTTCCAGAACCAGTTGACCGCCAAATACGGTTATCCCCGGGAAAACGCCGGGTATCTCAAGATCATTGATTTACGGGAATATGCCGAGCACCTGGCCCGCGTCAAGGATTTCAACGGGAATAAGTGGTCTTGCCGGATATGGGGCCATGAGGCCATGGAAGCGCCGCTGAACCTGGCCTTCCGGCGGCTGTCGGAGCGGGGCCTCATGGGGGAACTCAAAACCTATGACGGGTGTTTCAACATCCGTAAGATGAGTTCTGGCCGAAGCTATTCGGTCCACTCCTGGGGCATGGCGGTTGATTTCAATGCCCGGGAGAACCCCTACGGCGGGCCGGTGCGTTTCTCCGATGACCTGATCCGCTGTTTTGCCGAATCCGGGTTTGAGGCCGGGGCCCTATGGCGCACCCCCGACGGGATGCACTTCCAACTTCCCTGGACCCAGGACTGGCGGAACTCGGATAACCCCTTGCGGCCCGTTTAGGAGGCTCTATGAAAATCGGCACCCTCTACGATGAAGCCACCGGCCGCCGGTCCCGTTCCGCCCTGGTGGCCATGGGGGCCTTCTGGGCCGGGCTGGCGAAGTTCCTTCTGTCCGGAGCGGAACTCAAGGTCTGGGGCTGCCACATCCAATTCGCCCCGGTGGACGCCGGACTCTTGGTGGCCTTCATGGGCCCCTGCTTCGCCCTCTATTGGGGCCGGCGCTATACCGATGAAGCGGTGAAGTTCCGGGGGGTGGGTGGCCCTGGGACAAACGGCGCCCCCCTCCCGCCCGGGCCACCGCCGGTGGGGTGAGGTTATGGGAACGCTAATTTCCTGGCTCTTGGGAACGGCCATCGGTAGATGGGTGGCCATCGGGGGTGGCGCCCTGCTGCTCTCGGGACTGCTCTACGCCGGTTGCCAGGTCAAGGGTTGCCTCACCCACCAAGCTGAGGTGAGGGCCAAGACCGCCGAGAAGACCTTGGAGGTGGAACGTGCCGACCAAAAAGTCAAAGAAAAGATTCATCAAATGTCTGATGATGATCTGGCTGATTTTATTCGCCGCGGCGGGGTGTGCAAAGACCGTTGAGTTTGTGCCGCCGCCCCTCCAGGCCCCGCCCAAACTGCCGAGCTTTTCCCCCGATAAGAACGACCAGACCGGAGAGAAGGGTTTCTGGATGAATAGGGGAGACGCCGAAGACCTGGGAGTCTTTTTGGGCCACGTTAACAAGGTGAGGAAGACCTGGAAGTAGGGAGGGCGCTATCCATGGACTGCCCCTCCCTAACCTGCCCATGACGGCGGCGCCGAAACTCCATTCCCAGCCTAGCCCGCCACCTCCCCCGGCCGGCGAGAAAGGTGTCTGGTTCCCCCTGGCCGATGCCGGAGCCCTAAAAATCTATGACTTCAAAGATGATACGCCAATCGCCGACCCGGGTGTATCATTGCCCCGGGACCATCTCCAGACCTTCCGTTATGCGGCGATCATAGGGATCGTGGGCCACCTGCTCCAGGCGCTCCCGAACACGGCTGATGGTAGTTCGATCCAGGCGCTTTAATACTTTTGCGGCCTGGCGGGAAAATTCCACCCCATAGCTCAAAGGCCCAACTCCTGTTTTAATTCTTCCCAGGGGATCGTCTCCCCCCGCTTAATCTGCGCCAGACCTTCCTGAATATCCGCCAGATCTTCCGCCGAGAAGTATTCTTGCGTGATCTGCTCGTAAAATTCGTCCACAATCCTGGCAAATAATTCCCCGTGGGGACTTTGGGCGACGGCCTTAACCTTGACCAAAAGGTCGCTGAGCAGGCTTGCCTCAGGGGCTCTCGTCATATTTTCAGAGGCCGGTTCCATCGAGCAATTCTCCTTTGCTTTAAAAACCGTTTTAGTTGATATTACTCCGTACAATATCAGTCACTTCTATGCTGATCAAGGTGTGGAGCGCAACAACTTCGCCGAAACGTTTCCAAATCCACCTTGCGACCCAGGTTCCTTTCCAGATATTGGGCCAGGGTCACAAACTCTAACCCGGTAATCCGGTAATCCGATAATAGCAAGTGATTCAGGGAAATCTTCGCGATCAGGGGGCTTCCCGCTGCTGGTCTTCCAGGATCTGTTGCACTTGCCGCCGCAACTCCGGCAGACGACGCCGAATGGTTTCCCACACCAGCGGCACGTCTACCCCAAAGTAAAAGTGAATGAGGCGGTCCCGCATCCCGGCCATCTCCTTCCAGGGCACTTCGGGATATTGTTCCCGGATAACCTCAGGCAAACCCCTTGGTGGCCTCGCCGATAATCTCAAATTTGCGGATCACCGCACTCAGGGTTTTGTCGTCCTCTTGAAAGGCTGCAACATCAAAACCCGCGGTAAATGCTTGAATGCTGTCAAGGGCCGCCAGAATATCCTTCAAGTATAAAACGGCCTTTCTCATACCGGTACCGCTTGGTTCAGCGCCTTGTCCCGAATCTCCCGGCGCAGCGCCCGCCGGGGCACTACGTCCACCGGACAGCCCAGCTTTTCTTCCAGGAACAGCCCCAGCCCCACCAGGTCAAACAATGTGGCGCCTTCAGCGAAATCCACCAGAAGGTCCACATCACTGGTAGGGCCTTGCTCCTGGCGGGCCATAGAGCCGAACAGGGCCAGTTCCCGCACCCGGTACCGCTCCGCCAGTTCCGCTTTCAAAGAGCGGAGCAGGTCCATCACTTGCCTTCGGGTCAACATGGGTCACCGCCAGATGAGGGGTTTGAGGAGACGTCAGTCCGGGTTGCGGAGATCGACGTGGATGCCGTCTTCAAACTCCACTTCACATTTTAACTTTTTAGCGGACCAGAATCGTAAATTTTCAAAGTCTGATGAGTGATTCCTCAAGTGCATTATGCCATGAATCATTAGGGAAAAGAAAGGCCATTTTCAGGCCCTGCTCTCTTCACCCCGGGGAACATCCGGACAACTTTTTCAGCCCGGTGTCCCGTCTGAGGAAGGCGGCAGGTGGGTTCGATTGCGCCATTTGGGGCCCAGTAATCAAAGGGTCATTTGTGGGTCCTACTACCTTGTTGTTGTCTTCAGGCTGACTTTTTCATGGGGAAATTTTCGCCTTTTTTAACTCAGATAAAAAGGGAGTCTCTGTTCAAGTCCTTGATTTTATTAGGCATAGAGATGCCAGAATTTACAAGAAAAAGTCCCGTTGGGACTACCAGCCGCAGCCACAACTCCTTGATATTCCCGCTGAAACCTTGATAAGGGCCGGAATCTGGCGCCGTTGCGTGCGCTTGCCACCGCGCCTTCCCAGCCCTTGTCCCGGGGAAAAAGCAGCCCCAGGATTTTATCGAAAAAATCCGTCAGCGAACAGTTTTGGGCCATGACTTATGGCCGCAACGCTGCTAATCTATACAATACCCACTGGGTCCCGGGTGTTCTCATGAGCTTACGAATTGGAGGGCTTACCATGACCATGGAGCACTATATCCGCGCCATCGCCGGCAGCTTCATCCTGCTGTCCCTGCTTTTGGGCTACCTCTACAGCCCCTGGTGGCACCTGTTCACCGCCTTTGTCGGCGCCAACCTGCTCCAATCCGCCTTCACCAAATGGTGCCTGATGGAGGACATCTTGCAGAAATTGGGCGTGGGCAAGACCAGTTAATCTGTGGTGATCCAGGCGTCTCGCCGGTGTTCTCCGATGGTGTCCGGGTTAGGAAGGAATTGTGTCCATGATCGATGCCGCCAGGCTGGCCGAAATATTGCTTCCCGGCGTGAATCTGCGGTTGGTGGAGCCGCACCTCTACTCCCCCTATGGACCCGGGGAGCAAACCAACTCCTACGACGAAGCGGGGGCGCTGTCCTTCTATGACAAGGCGGCGTGCAGCCGGATTTACAACCGCCTGGTGTGGGGCTACGACATCGGGGATTATCACTTCCTGTGCCGCCAGGCCCTCAATTCCTCCACGGAAGGCTGGGTCTTGGACGCCGGCTGCGGCGCCCTGGCCTTTACCGCTAAAACCTACGCCGACTATGAGGCGCGCCCGGTGGTTTTTCTGGACCAGTCCATCACCCTGCTGCGGTTGGCCAAGGCCAGACTGGCGAAACTCACGGGGGCAGTGCCCGACAACGTCGTCTTCCTCCACGGCGACGTCCGGGAACTCCCCTTCAGACCCAAGAGCTTCGGCACCATCATCGCCCTGAACCTGCTGCACGTGCTGGAGGATGTACCGGGAGTGGTACGGGCCCTGCGGCAGGTCCTGCTGGATGAAGGCACCATGACCTTTACGACGCTGATCGAGGCCAATCGGCTCGCCGACCACTATCTCCACATGTGGGCCAAAGCCGGCGAACTGGTCCCCCGCGCCGCGACCCAGCTCCTGGCAGAATTTGAGGCCCTGCACCTGCCCGTCACCTACAACATCCGGGGGAATATGGCGTTTATTACTTACCTGTGATACCAAACTACAGTCATGCAGTGATGTATCTTTTGTAGGGGCGGACCCAAGTGTCGGCCCTGGAGCGAGGGCGCACACGCAGGTGCGCCCCTACCGGAAGACACTTTTCTTACTTCCATGAGCGCAACTTGGTGGAAGGCGGTGGCTCTGCCGCAACAGAAGTCATCAGCCCAGGACGCACCGGTTATACTCGTTGCCAAAAGTTTTTTCCGCCCCCTCGGCCTTCCCCCCCCCGGAAGCGGGTGGAGAGGGGCTAAAGGACCACAGGCTGGAAGCCTGTGCCACCAAGAAAGGGCGACCCAGCGGGTCGCCCCTACGGGGAATGGCCAGGGGAAGGGCGGACACGCAGGTCCGCCCCTACGCCCCCCTAACCCTCACCCACCCCGTTGGGGGGAGAGGGGATAAGAGGAAAGAACTTTAGGCAAACGCTATACCTCGTTGACGGCAACTTGGCATGAGAGGGCGGGGTGCAGGGTGAGAGAACAACCTTTTGGCATTGAGGATGCGGGCTTGAAAACAAGCCAGAGGACCCGGGAGACCCCGGTTTCGTGCATGAAGCTGGCAGAACCGGCAGCGGATCTTCACATATAGCCGCCCCCTCCTTCCGGCGCTTAACGGGCCGAGGTGTTCAGAGCCAGGCCATCGACACCGGCCCCTCCCCGGGTAACGTCTAAAGGCAGGCCGTTTTGCTCCTCCACCGCCTGCATCACCTTGCGCATATTCACCTGGTCTGCCAGGCCCCGCTGCTCCAACAGGTTGAGCACGTGCAGGATCATGGATTGGATTTTGAAGTACACGTCCTCGTGCACTGACAGGTAGATGCGCCCCTGGCGGAAGCCGATCTTGGCCGGCTCATAGACATACTCCACCGAGGCGCCCACCGGCACCAGAGGGAACAACTTCTTGATGTGTTCCGGATACATGCGGGTGCAGCCGTGGCTCACCAGGCGCCCCACCCCCAGGGGCATGGCCGTGCCGTGGATGCCGTAATCGCCCCAGGACAGGGTGAGTTTAAAGTCCCCCAAGGGATTTTCATCCCCCGGCGGCATTACTGCCATTCCGTACTTGGCCTGCAGGGACTTGGGGATGTGCCATGCCGGGTTCACCTTTTTCTCGATGACCCGGAACTTTCCCTGGGGGGTCCGGAAATCCAGCACCCCCATGCCGATGGGGAAGGTGTAGACCTGGGTATTGTTGTTAATGAAGTAGTAGAGGCGCATCTCGCCGGTATTGACGATGATCTGGTTGCCGTGGTTGTTGGGCACAATCCACAGGGTGGGAACCGTCATCTCAGCGCCCGCGGGCGGCAGGAACGGGTCCCAATGGCGGTACAGGACCCCGAGCTCGGAATAGCCCAGGCCGTAGTGCCGGGCCAGCTCCAGCAGATCGTCGCCTTTTTTGATGCGGTAGTGCTGGATTGCTCCTACCAGGGTGAGGGCCTGGGGGTCGACCCCCTGAGAGGCGGCGGGCAAATGGATGTTGTAGGGACCGGCGGCTACGGCGGGCTGGGCCAGCGCCATGATTAACCAGAGCAGCAGAAATCGGAATACGCTCCGCATCGCCTCACTCCTGGGTCTGACGATAGGGTTTTAAACTGGATGAGAAAGGCGGTTCCATGATGCCTTTCTCCGTGACAATGCCAGCAATCAGGTCGTTGGGGGTGACATCAAAGGCCAGGTTCAGGGCTGCGGCCCCGGCCGGGGCCACTGCCTGGCCCCAGAGATGGGTCACTTCGGCGGCGTCACGCTCTTCCACCGGGATGTGGTCGCCGTCGGGGATGGAGAAATCAAAGGTCGACAGCGGCGCCGCCACATAAAAAGGAATGCCGTGATGGTGGGCCAGGACTGCGACGCTATAAGTTCCGATCTTGTTGGCGGTGTCGCCGTTGGCGGCGATGCGGTCCGCCCCCAGGATGACCAGGTCCACCTTGCCTTGGTGCATCAGGGTGGCCGCGGCCCCGTCGGGGATGAGGGTATAGGGAATGCCCAGCTTGCCCAACTCCCAGGTGGTGAGCCGGGCTCCCTGGAGCAGCGGCCGGGTTTCGTCCACCCAGACGGAAAAGCGCTTTCCCGCCTCCCAGGCGGCCCGCAAAACCCCCAGGGCGGTGCCGTAAGCCCCGGTGGCCAGGGCCCCGGTGTTGCAGTGGGTGAGCACCTGCTGGCCGTCGCGGATCAGGACCTGCCCCGCCTGGGCCATGCGGCGGTTGGTGGTTTCATCTTCTTTCAACATGGTTTGGGCTTCGGCCACCAGGCGATCCTTGATGGCTGCCACCGGCTCACTGGCGTGGGCCTGGGCCAGGCGCTGCACCCGGTCCAGGGCCCAAAAGAGGTTCACCGCGGTGGGCCGGGCGGCGGCGATCTCGGCGCAAATTTTTCCAAAGCGCGACAGGAACTCCCCCGGGTCCCGGGTTTCTAATTCCAGGGCTCCCAAGGCCGCGCCCATGGCCGCCGCCACCCCGATGGCCGGGGCTCCCCGGATCGCCAACGTGCGGATGGCCTCGATGACGTCATGATAATCCCGGGTCTCCAGGTAGAGTTCTTCCGCCGGCAGACGCCGCTGGTCCAGCAGCTTGACCTTATCCACATCCCAACAGATGCTGCAATAGGGGATCATTTTTGCTCCGGTTTTCAGGTAGTCATATTCAGTTTTCGGTTAAGCCGCCGGCTGTAAGGGTGTAGAAAATGCAGGGTGCGCGCCGCGCACCATCGTTGTCTATCCTAACAGCTTGCGAAAAATTTCGTTGGCCAGCTGCGGGTTGGCCTGGCCCTTGGTTTTTTTCATCAGTTGGCCCACGAAGAAGCCCATGACCTTGGTCTTGCCGCCGCGATAATCCGCCGCCTCCTTGGGATTAGCGTCGATGATCACCTGGGCCGCGGCCTCCAGGGCCCCGGTGTCGCTGATCTGGGTCAGGCATTTTTCCTTGATGATGGTTTCCGGGTCTTTGCCGGTCGCTACCACTTCCTTCAACACTTCCTTGGCCTGATTGCGGCTGATGGCGCCTTTGTCAACCAAAGTCAGCAAAGTTCCCGAGGTCGCCGGCGGAATCGTTGACATGGCCGCGGGGTCATCCAGGAACCAATTGCTCACCGGTTTGGGGGCGAGGTGCGGGAAGTCTTGGAGCACGGCCTCGAATGTATCGGCCCGGGCCTTATCCGAGGTCAGCACCTCGGCGTCGTATTCCGGCAGGCCATATTCGGTTTGGAAGCGATTCAGGCGGGCCGTTGGCAGCTCCGGCAATTCCTGCCTCAGGCTTTCGATCCACTCCCCGGAAACTTTGACCGGCACCAGGTCAGGATCGGGAAAGTAGCGGTAGTCGTGGGCCTCTTCCTTGCCCCGCATGGACACGGTCTGGTTGGCGCCCGTATCCCACAGGCGGGTCTCCTGGACGATTTCCCGCCCGGCAGCCAGAAGCGCC